>Ga0073936_10000427_pt1 | contig 64656 bp, 58 predicted proteins | sample AliMusrvi5mmetaG_FD_87041 | JGI IMG/M metagenome (GOLD analysis project Ga0073936, IMG submission 87041) | Freshwater lake bacterial and archeal communities from Alinen Mustajarvi, Finland, to study Microbial Dark Matter (Phase II) - Alinen... | ecosystem: Environmental > Aquatic > Freshwater >... | reverse complement strand
GAAGTTGCCAGAGGCCATCGCCGGTTTCTTTAAGGCCAACAGATTGGCCGATGAGCAACTCTGAAATAAAATACTCCTTCCCCATGAATTTTATCTCGCCTTTGTTACGAACGCTACGAACGGCATATGTTCAATCGAAACATCGCTTGCATTCGGCCTTCACTAGAACAACAAATCTGCGGCGGGAGAAGTATCTCCCCCGCCGCATTTCATTCATTTTTTCCAGAACATACTTTCCCGCACCAGATACGCAGCTGACCTGAGTATCCCAGCCGCGTCAAATTTCTGCGATCCACCGCCGCTTCGAACTGGCGCAGAGTACTGACCGCTTGGCGGGTTTACCGTCGAAGTAAAATCGCTCACAAACGATATCGTCCTGCTCATGACGATCCAGCCCATAAACACCAAGGGCAGTAGCCAGAATGCCAGATTCACGAAAATAATGAATAGGGCCTTCAGGATCATCAGCAGGCTACGCTTGAGCCGTACAAACGCTTTTTGAATTTGATTCAAAACAAATTCTTTCATAGTTCCCTCCGTTAATAATTTTCGGGTTTCAGAAAGGTAATACCTTCCCCCGAGTTCCAGATCACCCATAGTTTGTCTTTCTCAATAACCCTGAGTCGCATCGTAGACGAATCTTCAGGGTCGTCTTTCCGTAAAAGCGCGAGCCCTTTTTCCACCAAAGTTCGCCTCAGCGTTTCTGCTTCATAACCTTCATTGAAAAGCGTCCGGGTGAAAACAACTCGCTCTCTTCCGGCATAACCTACGGAAACCAGTATCCCGTCCTCAAACGCCTGATCCTGCGAATATCGCGAGATAACTTCACCAAAGACGGGGTCCTGAAATCCCTGCTGAGATAGGTCGTTCATGTGCTGTTCACTCCTTGTTGAGCACGAAGGCGGGAGATACTCCTCCCGCCTTCACGCAATTTCATTAAATGCTTTTTGATCGTCTAGCCTGCCGCCACTTCGAAAAGCTCCCGCACTTCTTCTTGCCCCTGCGTCTGTCTTTGACCGTTTTCGTAGGAATCAAGGCAGTCAAAACTACAGGCGTCGCACAGAAACCTCCGGCTCATCTCGTCATAGAAGAGCTCGCCGGTCTCTGATTCCTGATGGCATATTGCGCACGGGATCTTTGAATGCTCATTCATCCCCGAACCTTCGAAGAAACCAAACTCCTGGAGATCGTCGAACGAGAAAAAAGCGGGCTGCCTTCCCGGACGGAAATCATCTTCCGCCAAAAGCATCTCCCGCGCCCCCTCATAGGACTTCATTTTGCAGGCTGTTTTTCTGAGGTGGCTTTTCGCGGTGAAGTTCCTGACATCGGCGATATAGAGATGATCCTCCTTGATCGCCCAGACGGAACCTTTCAGGCCATTGCGTGCAAGCGCGTACTCGAGATGCTCCGCGTCGCTTGACCAGAAAAGCGTCCTGAGACCCGGGGCATACGCGACATGAAGCGGTTTGTCGGCATTTCGGATCAAAAACAGCCGGTGTGGATCGTATTTAAACGAAAACCCCAACGCGAAATCTCCTTCCATCTCGCTGAGCTTTGAGATGAGACCCTTCACATTCGCTTCTCCGTCGAGGACCCGGAAAATGGCTTCGCTATCGACCGGCGTTTCTGTTTCTTTCCCGTATTTTTTAAGAAGCGCCTCACGGTTCATGAAATGACCGTTATGCACTCCGAGGAAATGCTCCGACTCAAACGGATGGCAGTGAGCATTCCGGATATCGCCGATCGTCGCAAGGCGCGTATGTCCAAGACACACCTGCGTCCTATCAGTGATCTCGCGGATCATTCCCTGAAACCGTTTTGTCTTGAGAAGTTTTCCCGCGGGCGTCGCTTCCTTGAACATGATCCGTTTCTCCGGGAAAAGTAGCGCGATCCCGGTTCCGTCCCTTCCCCTCGTTTCGTTCAGGAAAGCGAGGTCCATCACAACGCCCCTCAACCTGAAGCGTTCTAGCATGTTCAAAGGCCCTTCTTTTCTCGCGAAGCCGTAAATGCCGCACATGACACGATCCTCCTTGTTTTTTGTTTTGGGTTTGATTTGACAACGGGTGGGTTAAGAAACTGGAACGGAAAAACGTTCCGGGTGAAACTTCTGGATTCGTTCGCGGATATAAGCACCAAGCTCGCACGACAAACCGAGGAAAGAGATGAAGCCCTCAAATTTCTCCGGGAAACCACATTCCCCGGACATCCGGAAGGTCTTGATCTCTTTTGCTTTATCCACAAGCGCCTGGCAGATCACGATGAAATTCGTGATCTTAAGAGCGCTCAAAGTTCCGGAATGGTAGCGGAACTCAAGTGAACGCCTGTAAAACCACGAGTGGATATTGAGCCCGTAATAGCGGGAGTGATGATATTTGGATTTTAAATCCACCCCCCGGCTCCCTTTGGGACCATACCACAGCCTCTTAAGCGCATCCTCATCCTTTGCTCCGATCCTAAACCTCGATTTCGGGAACCTCGCAAGCGGGACGGAATAAGTCCCTTCATGGCGGGATTCGGGAAGCATGGCATAAAGCACGGTCTCAAAAAATCTTGCGATCTTGAGGAGCCGTTTGATATCTGCGCACCCAAGGTCACGGCCGTCGATATGCACGTGAAGCCCGCAATCGCGGTTCACGAAATACCCCCAGCCCTGCAGGATTCCGGTGAACTTCCGGATCTCCTGAAATCCTTCGTCCCCCTGCAGGATGGGGCTCACATACTCGCGCCCGTTATCCCCCAAAGAGCCATCTGTCACCTGTTTCCAGCTCTTGAGCCTGTCACAGGGAAGATGGGCTGCATCCTCTCCCATCATGGCTTCAATCTCGATCCCGTACTTGCGCTGGGACCGGCACACTGTGAAATGACTGCCGGAAAACTCCTGATACTGCGGGAGGCTTTCTTCCTCGCAGGGTTCATGGCAGTCCTCACAAAGTGCGTCTCCGTCTTCATTCCGGAAGCAGGAATCGGGACTGATCTGGTCTTGGCAGAGAGCACAATAAGTAACGCGCTCGCCAAAACAGCTCTCGCAGTAATCCCTGTCGTGCAGCTCAGAATACGAGACGCGGTCCGCTTTAAAATAACACTCGCATCCCGCGCAGAAACGGAAGTGCTCGTCACAACAAGTCTCGCAGTAATGCTCGCTACCTACTTTCGTCATATCGTCTTGCAAAAACACATTTCCGCAGTGCGCGCAGGGCGCTAGAAGCTCGTGAAAACAGTCCCGGCACAAAAACTTGCCCGCGTGCTCGAGATATTCAAGCTCAGCATCCCCGGTACCGCAATTCGAACAAACTTTGGTTACGGGCGCTTCAATTTCCGGTGAAACCTGGACATTCGTCGTCATGTGAGATCCCCTTTCATGTTGAAAAAAAAGGCGGAAAGAGGATCGCTCTCTCCGCCCGTTCTTTTAGCTTCACTGTTCGAAAATGCTTTTGGATCAGGATTGACCGTTCTTCCTCCCCTCCCATGAATCTCGCTGGATTAAAAGCTCATTCATGGCCGACAAAATGTTCAAGGTCTTTCCGTAACCAAACCTGCTGCGCCAGCGCGTCTCCTTTCCAAGAGCCCGGTACATCCTGAGAAGTTTTCTGTGAGTTTTTACCGTCAAAGTTTTCCGCATATATCCCTCCCCCAAAAAAAGGGCGGGGACAATTGAATGCCCCCGCCGTTTCACTTCATCAAATTCTCCGTCCTAAAGCTGGCTTCGTTCCGAGAAACTGAAATACTGGTTCTCTCCGATAATGATGTGATCGAGAACCCTGATCGAAACCGTCTGACAAGCGGCCTTGATCTTCTGCGTGATCTCGTAATCCTCGCGACTTGGCTCAACCTTCCCCGATGGATGGTTATGCACGAGGACAATACTTGAAGCGGAAAACTCCAAAGCAGCGCGCACAATTTCACGAGGATGCACTGCGGCTTCGTCGATCGTTCCGAAGAAAAGGTCCCGCTCACCGGTAATGCGGAGCCCCTTATCGAGGAATATCACCTTAAAGACCTCGCGCTTCAGGTCCCGGAGACTGGCCGCGAGGTAATCGGTGACCGCTTGGGGACTTCGGACGAAGTTCTGACCGATCATTCCCTGCCTCAAGACACGTCTCCCGATCTCCCGGACCGCCTGAAGCTCCGCCCACTGAGATTCATTCAGATCCTTCAGATCAAAGACCTGACGAAGACCCCCGGCTCTGCTCAAGAGATCCATTGCAACACCGACTTCCGTTTGTTCATACGTAGCCCGTTTAAGGATTAGAGAGAGGAGCTCCGCATCCGACAAAGCTTCAATCCCTTTTTCTTTCGCTCTTACCGCGGGCCGCTCGGTCTCCGGCCAATCTCGGACCGATAATTTTCTTCTCATGGTGCACCCTCCTTTTTAGATGCAAAAAGAGGCGGACTCCCTTCGACGGGAATGCCGCCTCTCTTGTGCGTTTGGTTTATTTGTTTCTTCTTTTCAGCGAACCACGATCTCCCAACCGTTTCTTTGAAACCTGCCGATAAGCACAGCGTGTTTTTCGAGATCACTTCTTCGAACGATCAACCTCATGACATTCACCTCCTTTCAAAAAAATAGGGAGACGGCACGTTTAAGCACCGTCTCCCTTTTTAGATTTTTAAACCCGCCATTCGCTTATGCTGCGTGCGCCGGGCTGGATGGCATAAGCCCCAGGATCACGTCTTCAAGCGCGGACTCCGGGATCGAAACGCCCTTTCTTTTGGACGGGAAATACGAGCCGTCCTTGGAATAGAACTTCCGGATATCAATGAACGTGGCCTTTTGCCCGCATCCTTTTGAGATCCGGAAGATCTCGGTTTCTGACGCCGGAATGTCGCAGACCGTGACGCTTGCGACACTCACTCCCTCGGGTCTTACGACCTGAGGCGCTGTCCGGGCCTTGATGAGCCCCGCGATGACGGGTTCGCGAAATTTCTCCGCAAAACACACGCCTTTTGCGCTCGGCACAAGCTTGGCCTTATCGTCCTTGGCCCGGAAAAAGATCCTGAGGTCAAGGTAGCGGTTCCCCTTGTAGTCCTTTTGCGAGATCCGGTAGATGTCATTCTCGGACCTCGGAACATCCGCGAGGATCACGGCTTCTGATTGTTCGTTTTGAGCTGCGGTTTGAGTTTCCATGTTGTTTTTCTCCTTTTTGGTTTTTGAAATGAACTTTGTTAAAAACTCTTCTTTTTTCTGTCCCATCACCTCCTTTTTGAACTCGCTTAAAAATAAAAAAGGGGAAGGCTCGGGACAATGTCCCAGACCTTCCCCATTGTTTTAAAATTCTGAATTCGGTTTACGGTTGCTTAAAGCCTAATTTCTTTTCCCTAATTTCATCGAGCCATCCCGTGGGATTTTTCTTCGGGTCCTCCTCTTTCGCTGCCTGAGGTGTTTTGGTCTCACTACTGGCCGATATGTCAGGTTTCGAGGTATTTTCTACGGGCTTCACCGGCTGCGCGGCTGCGGGAGGTTCTTCTTTGTTTGCGGCAAGCAGTGGATGCTGGGCATGGAAATCACCCACATACGACGGATGCCCGAAGAAATCCAACTTCACGTGCCCCGTGTAGAAGTCCGGACTTTTCAGGATCACGACCGCCTCTCCCCTTTGAAGCCCCCGGATCAGGTCCGGTTCGATGCGGAATTCCTGCCCCTCACGGATCGAGCCGACCCCTGTAAAATCCTTGCCGGTGAATTTCTGCTCCGTCTGATAGGTGGAGATCAACGTCTTCTTCGTCCCTCCGATCTTTGTGAGTTTTTCCACGGAATCGGGGTCATCCTGTCGCAGGATGATCTTGATATTGGTATTTTCAATTATCTGCTGCTGGAACGATGAGTCGCGGCGCACGACGAGGTCCCCGAGCGACTGGTGAAGCAGCATGATCCCGAACCCGGCGGCGCGGGCCTTGTTCAGGAAATCGATGAAATTCGTGTCAAGAAAACTGGACGCGTCGTCCACGAACACCGGGAAAAAATGGCGCTCGGAAGTCAACATTTCGGACTGGATATAACCCGAAACGGTCCTGATGTCCTGCAAGATCATACGGCCCATGCGCTTCGCAGTGTCCCCATACCCCTGCAAATTGAGCTGGAAATATACGATCTTGTTTTCCTTGTAGATTTGCAGAAGATCGATCTCGGGTGTTGCTGTGTCCACATTTTTTGAGAATTCACTGCGGGACGTTAGATAAAGATCCGCGATAAGCCCGGACAGGAACTTATGGTTTTGATCGAACCGGCCAAGCATCTTCCCGAGGTCTCCCTTAAGCTCGAGATCGGTGGTCGCGTTAGCGAGTTCTTGTAATGACGTAAAATCCGTCAGGTACCGGTAAACCTCCTTGAAAAGGATCGTAGGAGGCTTATCTGAGCCTTTCTCGCAAGGACGCTGTCTCAGGGCCTTTAAAAGCGTAAGCGTGGCCTGCTCCGCCATCCTCCGGTAGAATTCCTCATTCCAGATCATGCTTCCGATGATCTTGTCTTTCAGTTCCGTGGCATTCCCCCTTAGAAGCGGGTTGTAGCTGTTGCAGTTATTAGGTTTCGCGAGCGAGAAGAAGTAAAAATCCTTGAGACGGTCCGCCCGAACGACAATGGAATTGATCCGGTCCAGAAGCTCGCGGTCGCCTTTCCCGTCGATCACGATCGCCCCACGCCCGTTTCTGATGTCATGCGCCAGGAGCGGAAGTAACACGGACTCGCTTTTTCCGGTCCCGGTCGAACCCACAACCTGGGCGTGCATTGAGCGCTGATCGGGTGTGAGATAAACCGCTTCCCCGCCGCTTAAGCTCTCGCCAAGATAGGACCGCGACTTGTCCGAACGCAGGCGGTTTCTTCGCATCACGAGAAGCTCAGGGTCCCTCTTTTTCCCGGCGTCTTTTAAAAACCGTTCCTTCTCCGCGGACGAAAAATACGCCACCGGAAGAAAAAAAGGCATCAGAGCCGCTAGATAAAAGAGGTAATAGAGCACCCCCTTAAAAATGATCCGCGGCGCCGAAAGCGGCCTGCGGAGTCCCGGAACATTTCCCGCTCCGTGGTACATCCACGCCAAGACCACGAGACTTGCTATCAGGATCACCGCCCCGAGAATGAGACAGACGATTTGCCAACGAGGTAACCGTTTCACCTTCTCAAAGCGCTTCTTAAAGTGCTTTTTACCGAACTCCCAAACGCTTTTCCCTGAAGAAGAATTCCTCAACTTCAACAAAAAGCCCGCGACTGTAAGCGGGACATCAATCAATATCCCGGTAACGACTTTCACCAGAAGCGACTGTCTTGAGTCCCCTTCAGTCTTCCCCATGAGCCGTCATAGGATCTGGGCGAGCACAAAGTTGTCCGCTTTGTTCTTGAAAACGGTTTTCTCACCCTCCCTGAAAAGAGTCTTATACTCCACAAACCAGATCTTCTCGGGATCGTATTCAAGATCAATGACCCAATCCATGATCTCGGTATTCAAGATCATGAAAACGCGGCTGTATTCCTTCGATCCCTGGTAATTCTTGAAAAGCGCCTCATAACGCTTCCGCCCCTTCGTCGAATTCTCCAGCTCAATCGCGATCTTCTCCGAATACACCGTTAAGAGCCCGTCCGGAACGTGGAGATAGTAATTATCCCGCTTTCTCAAAACGCGCTCACTCGTCCATCCGGCAAGCCCGTGCTTCCGGAAAAAGATGCGAAGGTTCGTCACTTTCAGGTCATGATCCATATTCGTCCGGTGATAACCGTTCAACTTGAAAAGAGACATGCTGTTGTGCAATCCTCGCCGTAAAAGCTCGCAGTATCCTTTCTCCCTCAAACGATACACCGATAGTTTTTTCTTCACGCCGGTCTCTTTGGCCAGATATCCCGCCGCGACCAGCTTATCAAGCCGATGATGACACGCTCCGGCTTCTTCCGAACAACTCGCCCAAAACGCGGACTTGAGGTGACTATGCGCCAGATACCCCTGCTCGTGCATGAACTTGAACATCTCAATATCCCTTGCCTGAAGTTCCACAGGTTCCGCACCCGCCGGCGTATCCGCCGCCTTTCCCTGATCTGTTTCGTTTTTTACAATATCTTCCATGCTCATCCATCCCTTTAAAGTTCCTTCCGGGACATTCCGTCCGAAAGGGTATGATCCTGCTACACACAGGACCATCACCCCTTCAGACGCCGGAAGACCCGTTACCGTCCGAAACGCGCAAGTGTCCTGGCAAACGACTCCAGTTCGTTCACCAGATACCCCGACTCCCTGAGCGTATCCCGGGTATTTTTCGGACTGTAGGCTTCCGGAATAACCGCAGGTCGGTAAACACGACCCGAAACCGGACCAACAACTGCCTGTCTCACGTTCACATTGCCCCGCGAGAACGATGGCACGGCCGCTTCGGACTGCTTCACAACCACTGGCTTTACCAAAGAAGCTTTCAGATACCCTGCACCCTGATTCAGAAAAGAAAGAGTAGTGAACGCAAGAAAAAGCATCACGCCAAGACTCAATCCCTTCCTGATCCAGCACGCAAACTCAAAAAACACTCCCTTCAAAACACTACCAAACGACTTTCCAAAACCGCGAGGCTCACTCGTGTCAATCAGCTTCATGTTTTTATCTCCAGTCTAGTTTCTTGGAATCGTCCCAGGTTGATTGGCTGGGCTTGTTACTTCTAATTATCTCTCTATAGTATTGGGCAAAAACAGGGGGGTCTGTCGGTCAAAACTTTACATTCTCCCTGTAGAAAATATTTTTCTAGTCCAAAAAAAACACGCTCTAAACCCAAATCCATGTCTTTCCTGGCCCAGAACACAAATTCCAAAAACAACACTCCAAACTCCCAAATCAACACTTCAAACTCCAAAACAACACTTCAAACTTCAAAAACAACACTTCAAAATTCTTTCAAACAACTAAAGTTCACTCATTTCAACCTCAAATCCAAGTCCTTCCCGAACCCTTGACTCCCGACCACCGTCTCGAAACTTCCCTAAGAAGAGAGACGGTGGTCGGGAGTCTGTACAGTTCCGCAGAACTGTACAGGGTGAGGGAAGGACGCGACCCAAATGCGTTGGAGAAAACGGCGGAAATAAAGACAACATCAGAACTTAAATCGAAAAAGGATTCTTAGAAGCAGGACGGAAAACGAAGTGATTTGACGCGAGGATTGAATATTCATGCAATTTTCAATTGTATACCCTCTCATTGTATAGTTTTCGGATCCTGTATACCCGAGAAAATCGATTGTACAGTCCCGATCAAACCGCTATTTTCTGTAATCCAAGGAAAAACTCCCCCGCCCAGCCGCACCTCTCGCAGATCCGGCGGATGCCAGGAAACGACAAGGACTGCTCTTTCCTGCAAATACCGCAAAATGCCTTTAGCATCATCTTCCCCCCGGTTTCATAGACCAGGTAATGCCCCATATGGTCACTCGTTCCACAACTTGAACAGGATGACCCGAAATGAGTGCCCTCGATCATGGAATTACCGACACTGAAATGCGTTTTTCCGCATCCCGGGTTGGGACACCTCAGTACATACATCTCATCTGGTGGACGATCCCCCTCTTTTTTCAGTAACTTCGCTTTCCCCTGTTGTTGAGTCTCCATTTTCTTTCGGTCCTTTCCCCTTCGCTTTATTTTTTGCCGCTAAAAACAAAAAGCCCCGTGACAGGTACTCGCTTCCTCATGCGATCCGTCTTTTAGACGCAATCCATGCCATGTCACAGGGCTGTAATAGTTTTTTTTAGTAAAACTCAACCTGGGAGTGTGCCGTCATGCTCCCAGAGAACCTTTCGGCTGCCTCAATGTTCCAAAATAGCGTTCTCCTCCATAATGCGACTATGATCAGACTTAAAGCCATTCTTGCCGCGAACATCAGAAAATACAGAAAAAAACTTCGTCTCACGCAGGAGCAGGCAGCTGAAAGAGCCGGGATGTCCGTTAATTACTGGCAACGGCTCGAACTCCCCGCGCAAATCGAAACGCCATCCTTTCGGGCTTTCTACAGGATCGCTCGTACACTGCGTGTCAAATGCTTTCAACTCCTCAAAGAATAAAGAGGCCGGCGCGCGAGTAGCACAGCTACTCCTCACAGGGCTGTTTGTGTGAAAGTGCGCCGTGCCTCCCTTATACCGGAATTGCCAAACTCGCTTCTTTCCTAAGGCATACCCGCCAACATCAATATAAGCAAGGGCACTTTGAGACAAAATAAAGAAAGTGACTACCATTAGTAGATATGCATCTATTGCGCCTAATTCGTATAGCGGATTATGCTCAAGAAGAACAGGGGTTAAAGCGCGGGATAGAATCTACAACGAGGGCACCGTATCCGAGAGCTATGGAACCCCCAAGAAAGCGGATTGGCTTTGTTGCTTGCCAGCACGAATTTGAAAGCAATTCTCTAAAAGGAGGATCAGCCGCCTAATAAGCGTTTTTAAAAGCCAACAGCGTCATCACAAGAATTTCAACATCCAGCATGACGGACCAATTCTCCATGTAATAGAGATCATACTTGATGCGCTCCTCGATGGGTGTGTTCCCGCGGAGACCGTGGACCTGGGCCCAGCCGGTGAGCCCGCTTTTCACTCTGTGGCGAACCATGTAACGCGGCACGCTCTCGCGGAACTTTTCCACAAAGTGCGGGCGCTCGGGCCGGGGCCCCACCAACGACATCTGTCCCTTGAGGACGTTCAAAAGCTGAGGGAACTCATCGAGATTCCAGCGTCGGAGAAATTCCCCTGCGCGTGTCCGGCGGTCGTCTTCAGGGCCGGCCCACACCGGGCCGGTCTCTTCCTCGGCGTCCACACGCATGGTGCGAAACTTGATCAGCCGAAACACATTCCCATCGCGGCCGATACGTTCCTGAAAATATAAAACAGGCCCCTTCCCATCCAGGCGGATCAAAAGAGCGATAACAGCGCCGACTGGCAGAAAAACAACCGCCATCACGCCGGCTACAAGAAGGTCAAAGATCCTTTTCAGGAACCGGTTCCATGGATCGTCGAGAGGAAGCGAGCGGAATCCCAAGAGAGGGAGACGACTTATATATTCTACGCTGACGTTAGCCGCGATCAATCCGTGAATATCCGCCCCCATTTTAAAATCGATCAGCAGATCCTCGCATGTCGCCACAAGCTTCATGACATTTTCCCTGGAGAAACATTCGTCAAGAAGCACCACCTGCCCGGGGTGAACCTTCCGGAGAAAGGTTTCCCAGTGCTCCGTGAGGCCGAGGACAGGGACGTCGTCCACATGCTTACCGATATCCTCGACGTTCTTCGCTAGGATGCCCACGGGTCTCTGGCCATAATGGGGATTCATCTTGGTCCATTCGATCAGAACGCGGGTACTCGGGTTAAATCCGATGATGAAAACCTCAACAAGATCTTTTTTCCTCTCGTGACGCCAGTAATCCCACTGAATGAGCCCATAGCGGCCAACGCTAATGAAGATACAAGAAAAGAGCCAGATGAAGAACAGGAAAAGGCGTGAGTAGGAAAACCCCCGGTAGAAGAACGTGATGGCCAAAAGAAGAATAACTGCGTAAGTCACGACCTTGATCACGAGGAATATCTCTTCTACTCGCCGCATATGTCGTGAAGGCCGATAAAGGTCCGCCTCGCGGAAAAGCCAGAGATAGACAGGAAGAATGGCTAAAAGAGCAGGCCAGTAGTCTGACAGAGGAGGAGTACTCTGTTCTAAAGGCAATCCTCCCAAAAATCTAATATAATACGCCGTGATGAAACTCAGAACGATCATCGCGGAGTCGCATATAAGAGCCGCGGTCACCATACGTCGTGAATGTCTTGATCTCATGATCTCGTCGCTTTTTTCTCGAAATGATCCATGACAGCTTCTTTCATGCTCTGAAGAAAATGATCTCTGCCGAATCCCTGAACTTTTCTGGCAACTTCCCCGCGATCAAAACTCTGCCCCTCGAACCGGAGCACCGCTTCACGAATGGCTTCCGGCGTCTGCGAGTCAAAAAAAACGCCGCTTTTAACCGTCTCCAGAGCACCCCCCTTCCGGAACGCGATCACCGGAGCGCCGCACGACTGAGCCTCCAAAGGCACGATCCCGAAATCCTCTTCCGTCGGAAAAATAAGCGCCCGCGACACCGCGTAGGCCTCGCGGAGCTCCTCGTCCGACACGCCCCCAAGAAAGGAGATCTGTTCGCTTTTCCGGAGTTTCTGATATTGCGACGCCAAGGGGCCGGAGCCGATAACGACGAGTCTGCGATCAAGCCCGTTAAAAGCTTCAATCACAAGGTCCAGCCTTTTATACGGAACAAAATGAGAAACGGCAAGATAATAATCTCCAGCTTTGTCATCGCGAGCCACCGCTGGTGTCGTAGCCATCTCGTTTTGAGATCGCTTCGCCCCGCCCGAGGAGGGACCCGCAATGACAGATATTGGTCGGAAAAACCCCATCTCAACCGGCGGGTGGACGACCACGGCATCGCGATGATAGACCGTTTTAATCCTTTTTTTAATATATTCGGAATTCGCGACAAAAAGATCCACGTTTTCATTCGTCCCCAGATCCCATTTTCTGAGGAAACAAAACACGGCCTCCATAAGATAGCGGACCGGCGACAGATAGCGGCTGAAATAAACGTCCTGAAGCCCCCAAAGATACCGCATCGGTGTGTGGCAATAGCAGACATGATAAGCGCCCGGGGGGACACGAATGCCTTTCGCGACGCAGTGGGAACTCGAGATTACAAGCTCTGCATCCTCGACTTTCATGGACCGGATTGCCCACGGCAGGAGCGGCAGAAGCCACCGGTAATAGGACTTGATCCCCGGCAAACATTGAAGAAAGGAAGCCTTGATACGGAGGCCTGCGAGCCTCGGGCTTATCCTTTTCCGATCAAAAAAAAGAGTGTAAAGCGTGGCGTCAGGATAGAGCTCGGCAAGAGCATCCAGGACCTTCTCCCCGCCCCGCATATGGATCAGCCAATCATGGACTAGCGCGACTTTCATGATCTCATCATTTTTCTTCATGCAGGGACAGGACTGCTTTGCTTTCGTAGACCTGTCCCTTTCGCAGTGCGTGATAGGACCTGGATCATTCCTAGAAAAAGCCAGAACATGGCGGAGGGCTGAAGGGAATAGAGATTCGTGTCAAGCGAACTTTGGACAAGAAATGCCACGACACCGCAAAGAAGTCCGGCAAGGACCGCGGCCATCTCCCCGTCCGCGCTCTGCCGGATCGCCAAAAACCCACCGCGAAGGACTGCGCCGAGAAACATCAGAAAGCTCAACAATCCAAAGACTCCGACCTCGGCCCACATCTGGAGAAAACAGTTATGCGCGTACATCGCCCCTCGACCCTGAACATAATCCTGAAAAAAAGCCATGAACGTCCCAACCCCTTTTCCAATAAAAGGATGTTCCGCGATCATCGCCCAAGCACCATCCCACAATTCGTACCGTAGTGAATCGCCTCCGGTCCGAAATGAAGCAACCACCCTTTCTGAGGCTCCCGGCAGCAAAAAGATCAGAAGAAGAAAGACCGCCCCCAGCAACAAAAAAAACCTTTTCCTTGGGACCAAAAAGAGCATCAAGATGCCCGCGACGATAAGCCCCAACCATCCCCCACGTGAAAATGTCAACACAAGGCAAAAGGATAGCAGAAAGATTACGGTGAGGAGAGAGTACCCATAAAGCGTCCGCATAAGTGTTTTTTGAGCGCTGGAGAGCCGCTGGACGGCTACTGCCGTGCCGGCCAACAAGGGAATGGCGCAAATCAGATAGGTTGCAAAAGTATTCGAATGTTTAAAAGCTCCCGTAACAGCAAATTCTATGCGACCGGCGTATTTAACTTCGATCATTGATCGATGGAGTAGGAATTCCAGACCAAATAATTTTTGAGAATATGCGTCGATCACGACCAACGCAGCCGACGCCAAAAAGACAATGAGGATTTTCTTGAGGCGACCCTCCCCCCTCCCAAGAGAATCAGCCGCGACCCAATAGAGCATGATGAACTTCCCCCATTTGCCAAAGAGAGCGTTCAGGGCCTTGGGAAAAGCCGTGCCGCTATTGATCAGCGAAAGCGCGCAGAAAATAAAGAACAACAACAGCAATATATTCGAGGGAGTAAAAAATGAGGAGCCGCGAGACGTTGCCTGCCGTTGAAGCTTCCGTCCAAGCAGGCTTTTGAGCACAAAGGCCACGATGGCCGTAGCCGTAAAGATCTCCACTGCGGCAATCGAGATCGGAATGAAAAAGGCCAACCCGTAAAGCGAATACTCAAGGATCTTGTCCAACCCCGTCCTGCATTTTTTGAGCGTCATCACGTCTCCAGTATGTTTTCCGTGCATACTACAGGAAAAGCCGATCCCATCCAACAAGCCTTGTTCGTGCAACCCAAGTATAATTCAGGGGCAGCAAGTGTAGGGGAAAACAAACAATCAAGATCTTGAAAGTATATGTTGGGAGGCTGAAGCGATGTCTTCCACAATGAATGTGTCTTGGGGTAGCTGATCCTGTGAGATTTCAGCGCCATACCCTGTCTGGACTAAAATATTCTGACAACCAGCCGCGAAACCCGCCTGGACGTCTGACAACTTGTCACCTATCATCCAGGAGCGCGGAAGATCGATATTCCATTCCTGCGCCGCGCGGAGGATCAGTCCGGGCAGTGGCTTTCGGCAATCACAATCTTCCTTTTGGAAATCGGGATGATGCGGGCAAAAGTAAAAGGCATCAATGGCGGCATGAACAGGAGCAAGCTGCTCGTTGACCCATCTGTGAAGTTCATGCAAAGTGCTCTCATGGTAATACCCCCGCGCGATCCCTGCTTGATTGGAGATGACGATAAGAAGATAACCGGCCGCCTTAAGCCGTATCAGGGCATCGATCGCCCCGGGGATCCATTCCCAATCCTTGGCCAAATGCAGATAATTCTTCTCAATATTGATGGTCCCGTCCCTGTCGAGAAAAATAGCCGGCCGCTTTTCCATCAGGGCTTTGTAATGCGGTCCACGATCATCTTGGCAAAAGGGAAACTGCAGGTGAAGGCCGGGGAGACCGCGTTCAGGATATGCGTGCTAGCTTTGTCTCCCTCGACCACGAAATCCATCACCAGCTTGCGTGTCTTGGTATCGAGCAGCTGAGCGCGTATCCCAGGGCGGCTCCACTCGCGGAATCCCCCGCGGTCGATCGTTTTCACAAGTTTTGACGCGAGCCCAGAGAAATAGCGGCGGTTGTATTTTTGTATTTCCTCGAACGCGAGATCCCGGAAACCGAAGGAGTTCAAAAGAAAAAGCTGAGCCTCGCGCGTCATGATCTCGACCATTTCGAGAGCGTTAAAACTCCCCATCCCCTCGTAATTCTCGCGCCAGAAAGCAGGGATCGCGGTCGGCCCGATCTTAATCGTACCATCCACCGTGATCGTGTAATGGACGCCCAGGAACGGGTTTTTGAGATTCGGAACCGGGTAAATATTCGTCCGTATCGGCTTATCCTTATTCGAATATTTGAGGTAGATCCCTTTGAATGGGATGATCGTGTATCGCTCTGAAAAATCAAAATCCTTACCGATCCGGTCCGCGTAAAGCCCGGCGGCATTAATGATGTGATTAGCTTCGACCGTCCGTTTTGACGTTTGGATTTTATTGCCGGAGATCCGGCTCAAATAGGCCTCGTCAAAATAGATCCGGAGGCCTTTTTGGGTCAGCTCATTTTTCAGGCACCGGTTGACCTCCACAGGATCTACGGTCGCCGTGGTGGGAGAATAAAGAGCGTGTTTGTGGGTACGGGCATTAGGATCAATCTCGGCAAGCTCGTTCTCATCGATGATTCGGACATCAACGCCGTTAGTCTTTCCCCGCTTCTCAAGCTCAAAAAGGGCGGGAAGCTCTTCCGCGTTCTGCGCAACAACGACCTTTTTGCATTCGTTAATACGAAGCTTGTTATTTTGGCAATACGTGCGCATAGCAGCATTGCCTTCACGGGTAAATTTTGCCTTGAGGGAATCGGCCGTGTAATAGAACCCGGCGTGAAGGACGCCGCTATTCCGACCGCTGCTGTGATATGCCACATCCGACTCTTTCTCGATCACCGTGATCTTCGCCGCGGGATTGCGATGATGCAGTTCGCGAGCTACAGCCAAGCCCACTATCCCAGAACCAATGATAAGAAAGTCGCACTTTTCTTCAGTCATGATCTTTTCTTTAACCCGAGTTTGGTTAAGACGCACAGTCTGTCATCCAACGTTTCTGCTTAATGCAAAGAGAATCCGCGATTACGCCGGGTCTGATATTCCGATCACTAATTCCTTCTCCAAGGCATATAGGGGGGATCAGGGACCTCGATAGGAATCTCATGGTATGACCTTCCTTCTTTTCTTCCGATCTTGAGCCAATGCTCGGCCGCCTTCTCTTTTGTATCGATGCCTGACGCTTGAAGGTCTTTGTAGTTTTCGACATACGTACTCCAATCAAAATCGGAGGGAAGAGTCTCATTTGCGGAGGGTCCAGCTACAATAGTCTCATGCTCGGGCAGAGGCTCAACGGGATTTTGAAGCTTAGAGGCATCATCAAGCCTAATTTGGCGGATGGTCAGGTTATTGCTATCACCGCCCGCTTTTATATAGATACGGTAGTATCGGAAGGCTGTAGTATTTACGAAGAACCAGTCCTTCCATTCCTCCCCTTTTGCATAGGCATTATTTTCAACCTTAAAAAGATATCTCCATTTTCGGCTTTTTTGAGAGCCGGAAGATTCACTTGATTCATTACTCCCTTGAAAAACAATGTTTTTGGGACCGCGGCAATGCTCCATCCCGGAGGGTCCGTCTCCCTGCGAGCGGATGCCGAAATGTGTGATAATTACAGGAACGGGGAAAGATATTTCTACCCATTGGGGATAATTCGGAGGAGATTCTGCGTGCCAGATCGTCCGGCCTTCTTGCATTAAATACTCGGGGGCATAGAGATCATCTCCTGGGAAGGCATTCGAAGAAACCGTAATGATGGCACTGTTGTCAGTTGGCGAATTGCTGACAGCTTTTGATGCCGACGATTGAGTCGGAATTATCGGTTGAGGTTCGCGAATTTGTTTGGTCGATTTTAATGCAAAGAAATGCATCGAGAAAAAGATGAGCCCTAGCGCGGCAGCCGTCGCTAAACCTAATTTCAAAATAATTTTAGTCGTTCTCACAATCACAACCGCTGCCGCCAACGCGCAAACAAAGGCGTTGGAGCCACCTTACCCATTTCGATGACAGAAACGAACCCTGGGCCGAAAAAGCACTCAGACATTGCCGTAGAGAGTGTTACGGATCATGGTAAAGCCCTTGATGAGCTCCTGGATGCCGAAATCAAGCGGATGAGTTGTTTTAAAACCGATTGCTTCCACTTTCGCGTTAGAGACGATGTAATTGCGCTGATCCGGATCCTTCCCGATCGGAGCATCCAAAAAGACAAAGTCAGGGACGAACTTATGGATACGTTCACAAAGTTCTTTTTTGGATACATTGGCCTCCGAAAGCCCGATATTATAGATCTGACCTTTCATCCGGCTGAAATTCTCGATCCCGAACCGAAAGACACGGCTGATATCGCGGATATGGATATAGTTGCGCTTAAACGAGCTTTCAAAGAGCACCACAAACCGGTCCATGACCGCCCGGTAGACGAAGTCATTCACAAGCAGATCGAGGCGCATCCGTGGTGACATCCCGAATACGGTTGCCAGGCGGAAGCTGATCGTGTTGGAATGTTGCATCAGAGCCTTTTCGATTTCCACCTTGTCGATCGCATATTTTGAAATCGGATGAAGCGGCGATTCTTCCGTGCAAAAGTTGTTCTTATCCCCGGAACCGTAAGCGCTGTTGGTCGTAGGCATCAGGATCATCTGATCCTTGCTGACATGCTTCAACATCATGATCACAGCATCGTGATTAGTGGAAGTCGCCCCCACAGGGTCTTTGGAGCAAAGCGGCGCGCCGACAAGCGCGGCAAGCGGGATCACGACATCCGCTTTCGCGAGCAGCGGCTTCATCGTGCTTTCGATCCTGACGTCCCCGCGGACGATCTCGAAGCCGGGATAATGGCAGACATGCGCCAGGCTGTTCTGCCGGTACAGAAAACTATCCAGCACCGTCACCTGATGGCCTTCCGCCAAAAGATCCGGCACCAACACAGAACCCAAATATCCCGCACCACCCGTAACTAATATTTTCACAGAAAGCTCCTTTTATTTTTTGTTGTGACAGTTTAATTTTGCAACCATCCGGCTGACGGAAGGTTCGTCCAATCCCACCAGGGAATGGAGATAGGCTCTCGGTCCGAGTTCAAATATGAATTTGTTATTAAATCCAACCCGTTTCAGGTGTATGCCCGACGCGCGATCCGTGAGGATGCCGGAAACCAGCGTGTCCAGCCCGCCGCCCCCAATAAAGCCCTCTTCAAGAGTCACCACATGCTCATATTTCGAAAGGACCTTGAAGAGGCCTGCTTCGTCCAGAGGTTTCAGTCTGACAATGTCCACGATTCCGACGGGAGAACTTGCGTTGTTCGCGACGCTGAGCGCTGTGTGTGTCGTATAGCCGGTGGCGACAAGACAAACTTTTTTCCCTTTCCGGACCTCACGGAATCCTTTATCCATGTCCGGCAAACACTTGTCGGAATAAACAGCCTCCAGCGGCTTGCCATCGAGCCGGATATATTTCGGGCCTTTGTTTTTGATGGCGTAATCCACACAACTGAGCGCCGAGACCGTATCGCAGGGAGAGAGCACCGAAAAATTCGGCAGCAACCGCATGAGCGAAAGATCTTCCAGGGAATGGTGCGTCGGTCCCGAGACTTCGTAGCTGAGACCGGCTCCGACCCCGACGAGATTCACATTCAGCTCACGGACCTGAGCGTGCAGCGAAAGATTGACCCGGATCTGTTCAAATGCCCGCATGGTCAGGAAAGGCGCGATCGCGTACGCGAAAACGGTAAAGCCTTCCAGCCCGAGCCCCGTCGCGACATTAATGAGATTTTGTTCGGCGATCCCGACATTGATAAACCGGTCTTTGAAACTCTCGCGCAACCGGTCAAGGCTTGGCGCGCCGAAATCGGCCGCAAGGAAGAACACCCGCTTATTCCGGCCCATCTCATCGATGATCCGTTCGATTATGACATCCCGCATCATCTTGGTCATGATTGCAGCTCCCGAACAATCTGTTCGATCTCTTGGACATTCATGGACTTGATATGACATAGCGGGTCTTTCTCGAGCCTGGGGACGCCCTTCCCTTTCACGGTCTTCGCGATCAAGACTTTCGGCTGCCGGGCCTTATCGCCAAAGAGCTTTTTCATGGCCGGTAAAAGTTTTTCCATGCAGTGGCCGTCCGAGCTATGGACTTTCCATCCGAATTCCCGCATCTTGCCCTTCAAACTGGCCAGATCCACAACATTTTTGCAGTAGTCCAACATGCATTTTTCGTTTTGATCGACGATCAAGTAGAGATTGTCCAGTTGATGATGGGAAGCAAACATGATCGCCTCCCAGACGGATCCCTCATTGAGCTCCCCATCGCCGACCATGACCACAACTTTGGCTTTCGATTTTTTTTGCTTAAGCGCGATCGCCATACCGCAGCCCACCCCCAAACCATGTCCCAGAGACCCGTTCGTGGTCTCAAACCCGGGAACAATACAATCCGGGATGCCCCCCAGGAAAGAATCTTTTTGACAGATCCTCGCAAGCTCCGAGCTATCAAAGAAACCTAGATCCGCCAGGATCGGGTAAAGGGATATGCCTCCGTGTCCTTTGCTTAAGATGAAGCGATCCCGCTTCTCACAATCGGTCTTCTTCGGGTCCATGCGGAGGAACCCGCCATAATAAAGCGCCGTCATGACCTCGACATTCGAAAGTGAGGACGCGATCCGGGCCTCCGGCGCAAGACCGTGCAATTGCAGAGTTTGAATCCTGATCGAAAGAGCCTTGTTCTTTATTTGAGAGAGGGAAAGAGCCATTACAGGATGATCTCCTTAGGCAACGGAACAGCGAATTTTCTTTTAAGCGAATATTTTGAGACCTCACGGATATGGTCTGATGTCTCTTTCCCGAATTTAGCTTCTAACAGGTTCAGGTATCCGGGGTTTGTGAAGTAAGTTTGCCAGGCGTGATCCCGGAACCCGAGAACTTCCCCGCCGCTGAGCGTTTCCGTGCGAAGCGGCAGACATTCGTAAGCGTACTGCGAGTAGCCTAGCCAATTTTCCGGAAGCGGCCACTTCTTCTCGACGGCGATCTGATAAAGCTTGGAGCCGGGATAAGCCATCGCCGAATAGAAATTCGCCATCTCGCAATTAAGTTTTACCGCCATATCCAGAGTTTCTTGCATCGTCTGATAATTATCATCGGGCAACCCGAAGATATAATTGCCGATCACATGGATCCCCGCGTCCTGGATGCGTTTCACGGTATCATAAATGTCTTGTTGGTCGAATCGCCCTTTCGTGACGCCGCTCCGGACATATTTGCTTCCCGACTCGATCCCCAACGCCAGCCAGTTTACCCCGGCTTTCTTCAGTTTCTCAAGATAGGCCGGTTTTACAGTGTCAATACGAGCGTAAGCCCAGATGTTAAAACCATAGTTCCGTTCGATCAAAAGATCGCACAATTTCAGGAAATGGGGCTCTTTTAGAACAAACATCTCATCGGTGAACTTGAGATTGCGCACCCCGTAGCGGTCGTGCAGGATCTCGAATTCATGGATCATAAACTCCGGTTCCCAATACCGGAAGCTGGATCCTCCAAAGGGTGCGTTGATACAACAAAAACTGCACTGAAAAGGGCATCCCAGACTTGTGTAGATCGAAGCGTAAGGCTGTCGCTCATTCACACGCCCGAAACAATGCCAATTGTGAGCCCGGTATTTATCCATGGGAAGCAGGTCCCAGGCGACACCCGGCAACTCTTTGGGAAGATCTTTCTGACAGATCAATTCCGCCCGAAAAGTAAAAACCGGGCGTCCGGATTCGCGATACCAGAGCCCCGGGATCTTATTTAACGCGGCAGAACTCGAAAGGTCGCTTTCAAGCAACCCATGGAGCGTTGAAAGGCCTTCGCCTTGGATCACAAAATCCGCCTTTTCTTCCCGAAGCGTTCGTTCTGGAAGAGCCGAGACATGACCGCCGGCCATGGCGGTCTTTCTTTCCGGAAAAGCCTCTTTCAAAGCCGTTCCTATGAGACTGGCGCCGAACATGTTCTGTGTGGAAGCGGAGGGCTGCTGGCCATAAACCACCAGCACCATCAACCGAGGCTCGTACTGGGACGCTCTCTGAACGGTCCCATCGACCGTCAGCCCTTCAGCTTCCGAATCCAAAATGGCTACCGAATAACCCTTGGCACGCATCCCATTCGCTAAAAGCCCGGCCCAAAGCGGCGGCTCAATGGCGCTAAGCTCCCCGCCTAGCCCCTGATAGATCTTTTCCGAAGCGTTCGGATGAATAAAAAGCACATCAACTTTTTGGGTCATTTTATAAGCTCACAATTAGCGGATAGCGCCGACAACTCCGGCCTTATAGTCGTTAAGAGGCGGTATTGCTGGAGGGACGATCTCTGAGGGCAGCGCTTTCAGATCAAAAAAACGAAGCTCTTCACTCTCGTCACTAGTCGTCAATATACCAGAAACGATCTTTGCTTCCAAAACAATATCCACAAGTTGAGCCACATCCTTGCTGGGGAGATACGCGACGAGATGATCTTTAGGGTCCGAATAAACCCCTAAAAGACGCATTACCTGTATATTGAACCCCGTCTCTTCTTTCGCTTCACGGATGGCAGTCTGCTCAATAGACTCCCCCGCATCGATCTTGCCTCCCGGAAGCCCCCACATCCCGCAATCCCGGCGCTTTTCAAAGAGTATTTGTCCCTTGTCATTGAGAAGGATGAGACCTACTCCCGCCTTGACATAAGTCTGCTCATCAACTTTCTTAACCCTGAACATAGGATGCGTCATGATTCTCCTTTATCAAAAATAAACGGGTAATTATGACAGTCCAAGTCGCCATCATGGGTAAGAAAAAAAGACTTGGGCGGCATGTTATATCGCCGAGGGGTTACGCTTGGTTTCGCAGTTTCTGATATGGTCAGCCATCTTCTGGGCGATCGTCTGGCGGCGGTCCGCGAGCGAAAAATAAATATCCTGGTCGTCCGTATCACTGGCCGGCTTCACATCCGAATCATCATTGATCGCCGCCGACAGCTCGTGGTGCATATGTTCAAAGAGAACATTTTTGAGATAGATGGACCTTGCGTATCCCACGAGCTTCAATCTCTTGAAAAGATCCAATAGATGCGAGTCAATGCAATGCCAGCGATATTCCGCTGGGCATACCCCGTCCATCAATTCGCATACGGTCCGTGTCAGAATTGGAAAGGTGCACATAAGGTCACCGTAATAAAGGTCATTCCCGTAGACCATCGCGATCTCGTCCGGAAAGGCGGCGAATGCCTGGAGTACCCGGGTATCCCAACCTTGGGTACCAAAAACCATGTCATCGTTGAGAAGCATAATGTATTTGCCATGGCTCGCGTCATAGCAGGCTCGCATGATATTTCCCATCGTATCGGGACGCTTGATAAGTTTCACAAGGCGCAACTCCGGCCCGGGAGATTCGATCCGCATACTTTCCGTGTCGTCATCGTCTAGGTAAAGGATGATCTCAAGGCGGTTAAGGTCCGATGTCGTTCGGACAAGGCTGTTCAAGAGGTGCTTCATAAGTCCCGGGTGCTGATGCGTTGGCAGAAGAAGCGAGATCTCGGGGCCACCCATCACAGCAACCTCACAATGTTTTTAGCGTCAATGCCAGCGCTTTTAAGCTGCTGCTCTTTTTCGCATAGCCCGACGAACGACGCGATGATCACGCGCCCATCATAGCCTCGCAGCTTTTCCGGATCACTCTCTATGTTGGCGAGTTTGAATAAGAACCGTTCTGATACGGTTTTAAGGATCTTCACGATATCACCGCTTCCGTAGACGGCAGCCTCCGGAGCGCATTCTGTTTTAAGATAAAGAAAGATTTGCAAGCATGCTAACACCGCCAAAATATTGTTTCGCCACATGCGCCGAATGAACGCAAAGGTCAGCTTCGCTTTTGTCAACAGTCCTTTCGGCATTACCCTGTTTTCGCTATGAACCTTTGATTTAAACAAGACCTGCCGAGCTGTCATGGCTAGAACGATCATCAAAAGACGGGCCATGATCCAGAAACGTTGTGCCGAATATTTCGAAGGAGGCAAGGATGCATCCTTCTGAAGTTTGTCCGCGTTCTCCCGGTTCCATGGCAACATCCCGGCCTCCGGAAACACTTGCGCCAGCCACACGTCAGGAGCATCCACTTTCTCATTCAGCCGAAGCGCTCGAATGGCCCTATTTTCCAAAAGGGGTAGAATTCGTCCGGTCTTTCTTGCGATCAAAGCGGTGGTTGACATATTGCGTCCATCATGCGGCCCCATGTAGTTCTTATGCCCGTCCGTTCCGGGATGCCACGCGTGATAAAGGAATTCTTTCTGATGCCAGACTTCCTGTTTTCCTGCATTCACAAGACGAAACGTCATCTCATACGGCCCGCAGATATGCCCCAGATAATCGATGTGCTCATCCGCACCTCCAATCGCGATCAGATCTTTCCGGCGAGCGCACATACAGGCGCCGTAATTGCGGGCATGCAACGGATCGTCGTGGTCAAAAAGCCCGGAGGTCTTCCCATGCGAAAAATTAATACAGCCATTCCCGATAAGATCTTCGATGGAAGGATTGTTGAATGGATAAAATTTCCGATTAACATTCCGGATTTCGTCTAGGTGAAGAACGATATGGGGATCCGCCTCAAAAGTTTTGAGGATGTTTTCGACAAAGGAGGGCTTCACGATCGCGTCCGAGTCGCAGATCACAACGATCCCCCCCCGGCTCGCGACGATCCCCGCATTAAACATCAGATGTTTGTGATAGTAAATGTTCTCCGGGATATCCATCACAATCCACTGATCGACTGGAGGTGGCTTTCCAACCTTTTGCGCCGCCTCCAACGCAGATCGGATCTCCGGAGATTGCCGGCCGTAATACTCGATCCAGATCACTTCGTACTGTTCCCTCGAAACCGTCTGTTCCGCAAGATATTTGAGGGCATGAAAACTTTCCCTGCATGACCAGTCTAGAAGAACGATGCTAACCTTGGGCGCATTCTTGACGTCATTTTGAAATGGAATTTTCATTCTAAGTTTGCGCACTTCGTCCTCAGTATTTATTAGGGAAGCTCATTCTTTATCGAGAATATCACCGCACAACAGATTCTTTATGCTACATCAATCATTTCCTTGGCGCCTAATTCCGAAAGTGCTACAAAGATTCCTTTTCGGAAAAGATTTTCTTTTCGCCTCAGATCCATAGGCCCAAAAGACAACGGCACGGCAAGGTAACAATCATCGTAAAGGACTATGTTGTAGCCTTTATAGGAGCTGACCAACTTGATGAATGGGCTGGGATTGAATTTTGGCATCACAACACAATCCTCAACGTTCATGGTGTCATTGTTGACTGGAACACCATAAAACCCGTGCTTGGATTGAAATACAATGTAGCCATCGGTTTTGAGCGCGCGGTCGATGCTCCTTTTTATCCGTGCTAAATTTTCCGCCACGATTATGCCGAGAGAGTCACGTTCTTTCTCATTTTCAAGATTAATCTCTCCCAAAAGAACCGGGCTTGCATAAAGGAGGCCTCTGTATCGCATAACACTATAATCGCGATACCTGCAAATCGCCGTGCTCGTCTTCAGCTCGCTGGGAGGCAAAGAAACAATGAGCGCATCAGAAGGCAAACGAGCAGACACATCTCCTTCACCCGGCTCACTCAAATTATCAGCTATATTTGAGCAGTCAGCACTTTGAGAATTTTTCGATTTTGGATTATTTATGTCTGCTGCGTCCACGGAATTCTTAACAACGTTTTCTGTTGTAAAATCCGACCAGGCTGTTGTGGGAATCCCGATTTCATGCAAAGCTTTAACCACTTTCAAAAATCGGCTATTCCGGACATTGGAATCAATATGAGGGTTTTGGCTAAACCAAGCGGAATCCGGCAAATAGACGGGATACTGAGAATAAAGTTCCTCTTGAGGAACCGTAAAGACGATGCCGTATTTTTCCGGGCTCTTCCAATACTCGCTTCCGCGGAACAGCATACAAGGGTTCACGAAAGGAAGTCTTCCTATGTACGGTTTATTCTCACGTGCAAATTCGATATATTCTTCAACATCAGCATCAGTTTCGCCAGGTACACCTATCACCATGTTCACCTCTGTAAAAATACCGGCTTCGGTCGCGTCCTTGAGGTTGCTTTTGATCATGTCTTTTGTGTAGCCCTTTTGTTGAAGGCCAAGGGCATGCTGCGACCAACCGTCAACGCCAAAGCGCAAACACACAAAACCAGCCGCCGCGAGCTTGTTGTAATACTTCCGATCAGTGCGTATGTGGCAGCGGAGCTGAGCCGTCATATGGATTTTTATGCCGCGCTTGATAATTTCATCGCACATGCGCACGATAAGCTCAGGAGAACCATGAAGATTGCTTTCATTGAAAACAAACTCTTTAAAGCCGCGCTTATAAAAAAACTCAAGATCGTCGACCACCTTTTCGGGTTGACGCGTGCGCCAGAGAAAGTTTTCTGCACAGAACCGACATCGGGACCAGGAGCAGCCTCGGCTCCCAACGATCGGAACTAGCGAATTGCCGTTCCAATTCCTATACAAAGAAAGGTCTGTCCATTCGTAGCGGGGATGCCCCAGCTCATCCAAATTCATGGGGACCGGTCCCGGCGTAAAGGTACGGCCCTTGCTATCATGACGCGACAAAACCCCAGGAATATCGTGCGGGATTTCCCCAGCCAAGATGCTTTTCAAAAGAGGCCCAATTGTCAAATCTCCTTCATGAACAACGGTGTAGTCAGCTTCTGGAAATACCATTTTAGCCGCATCTGCCTGAAGACAGCTCATGCCGCCGACCACAACGATCAGTTCGGGCAGTTTTTGGCGCACGCCGGTCACAACTTTTTTAGCAAAAAGCAAATTAACTTGTTGCAGTGAGCAGGCCAAGATTTTAGGGGCCGCTTCTACCAATTTGTCAACGATCTCGTTGATGTCAGAACGAAACATTTCAACAAAATCCTCTTTTCCCCATTCCAGATAATGCGTGGGTTCCCAGGGGTCTGGAGGCACTGATCGTCCGGAAGTAGTAATTACCTCCGAAACACCGTCAAGGATCTTGTCGGAATGAAAACGATGATAGATGATAATGTCAAGATCAACGGTCTGGCTATTGATACCCGCTCGCTTGATCGCATCATGGATATATCCGAACCCGACCGGCAATTGGGCAAGACTTCTAGCGGGAAAATCTAAAAGAATAACATCCTTATTCTTCGAAAACTTGATGTCAGGAATTTCGATCGGATAGATGCTCTGGATCTTGGGGACCCATCCGTACAGGGGAATCACTTTCCAGTCGATTTTGGGTAAAAGATCTATTGTCCATACATTCGTTAAAGAAGGAAGTTCTTGCCGCATCTGTCTCAGCACTCGCCAATTTGTATTGCATAGGAAAACAGAATCTGCATGACGGGCAGCATCCGCAGGTGAGACAATTGAAATCCCTTCAACTTCTGTCCCCTGCAACCGAGGATCGTTATCAATGACAGCAGCAGTAATGCACTTGAGTTCCGGAGCAATCTTTAAAAAATACCGATAAAAACGAGGGGTGCCGAACAATGCAAGCTTCCGGGTTTTCTCGCAAAAATATTTCACAAGAGCGGCAGCACACCGCCGGTCGTTTTCACTTCCGTCGAAGCAAAAACACTGCGCCATTGAAAAATTCATCTCTTTGATGTCGCTCTTACATGAAAAAAAACACTCTGCCATGCATTTTACCTTTGTTTTAAGCCCTTTCAGCCATGATTTATACCATGCCATTGATAGTTCGAGTCAGCTAATGCGTTTGAACGCCAGTTCAAAACCATGCTCCACTAGTCGTTTAGGATCGAATCCTGTGATCTCGGAAGCGATCTGAGGCGTCAGAATGTCTCTTCCCTCATAACTGACGTTATACTTCAAGACTTGGATGTCTTTTCTTTTCATGAATTCATCTAATCGGTAATCTTTCAGGAAAAGTCCGTTCACATGGTCTCGACTCAGCATGCCGATGATATACTCCTCGCAACTCATGCTTAGATCGCTTTCGATCTTCTTATCCATCCCGTTCGCTTTTACGAAATCAATGAGCTCATCCTTAGACTTCCTCAAATGTATCCAGGGATAATCTTGAAAATAGGCGAACATATGGTGCCCGAAGGGCGTGTGATACAAGGGACCGACCTGGATATAAGCATGCCCGCCTATTTGAGTGACCCGAAGAATTTCCGTCAAAACCTGATAGGGATCCGGCACATGCTCAAGTGTGGCTATCGAATAAACCATGTCAAAACTTTTGTCTTCAAAGGTCAACTGTGCTGCATCCATAGCATGATATTCGAGGTTCTCGCCGGGAAAGCTGCATCCAGCCGTCTTCATGACATCAACCCCAGTAACTTTGGCGGCGCCGGACAATGCAAAGATGTCGCAGACCATTCCGTCGCTGCAACCGATTTCCAGCACTTTTTTCCCGAGAGGCTGAGGAATAACTTGGAACATGCTGGCGAGATAAGCCTTATTGTAAACCAACCGGTGCAAGTTTTCCCCTGAATACAACCTCTTTCCGCCGCTGGTATGCAGAATCTCCACCTGGCTGGAAAATTTCCGGGCTATAACTTCAAGGGTATTATCCTTCCAAGAATCCGGATATAGCCAGGGAACAACTGTGACATCAAACATATTCGCCACTAGGGTGTCCTTCGAATCTTTTTTTTGACTGTCAGAATGTTTTTCCATCCAGACTCTCAACGATGTTTCGCCGCATTCGAGCGTATGATAGCCTTGCCACAAATGGCTTTCCTTAGAACCAGCGAAGATTGTCAGCTCAGCAACGTCATAATTGCTCTGCAGTAACGGCTTAAGAATTTTATCGGGAATACAGGCTAACACGAGGCGACGCACCGAACCGGAGGCTTTGCTTCGTAAGTCAATAATGCGGTCTATTGCTAAACGGACCTCAGGCAATGAGTGGCCTACTGCTGCAAAATGATGGCTTTGGCGGAACGCATCGCTACTAATTCCCTCGAATTTTGCCCCAGCCTTCTGTGCATCAACGGCAAAAAACTTATATTCATATTTAAAAGTTAAAAACCCGCGATAGTTTTCGATGGCGGGAATCAAAAAATTCTCATCTACGCAAACTTTTTCCTTGCTGGATTTCGCAAGACTCGCTGCGGGAGTTCTGTTGAGATCTGCGGCGTCGACATGAAGCTGAACTAAACAACTCCACCCAAAACATTTTCGGATCAATTTTGCGAGCCTGGGCCACTTGAACAGAAAATGCCTCTCGCAAGCATTGTCGATTCCACTCCGCACCTGAGCAACAGTGCCGCCGATCACAACAACACTATACCCGCGAGTTTCAATTTTGGACAAATCAAACGCCCCTTCATTTTGCAAGATGGCGTAGTAACGGTCACTTTGAATAATATTAAACCCCTTGTACCCGGATTCGATAAGTTGCGGCTTCAATGACTCGACCCCCTTGAGATTTGCAAGTAAGGCGCTCAAATCATCATCATTTTGCCAGACATTCTGCGCCAAGCTATGCAACCTTCCAGTGTCCGTCCATAGTTTGACGAAGCGCTTCCGCTGCTCCTCGTAAAGCTCGTTTGACCTTTGACTTCCTTGCGGTAAGGTGCCTCCTCCCACATGCGTCACTATGGAAAATGGAGAACAAACGACCTGAAATCCCGCTTCCCAAATTCGGCATCCATAATCAATGTCGAGAAAATATTTAGAGAAAGATTCGTCGAGCTTAATATGGCCACATTTTGTCATATCAATAAGCATGACAGCGCTGCACACGGTTTGAACGCTTGTTGGCTTCTTGATTTCGTCAATAATATGCGCATGATGACCCGAAAAATCCGGCCGCATCACAATCCCAGCATACGAAATAGCGCCATCTTTATTCTTATGCATGGGCGTTACAACACCGACGGACAACGTCATGCACCGCAACATCCCATCCAGCCATCCCCCCTCAACAAAAACGTCATCATCCAAAAGCACCAAATATTCCGTGCGACAGACGGAAAGTAACCGGTTCATCTCAACTGGATGGTTAAAATTATTTCCGCGGTTATTATCCAGAACAATCAAATCAAAGTTTTTGGTATGCTGTTTTAAGGCATTTAAACATTTCTTTGCAAGTGGCGATTCAATGTCTGCTGACACCAGACCGATCGTGACCCTTGTATTCTCGCTAGATAAAGGGATACCGTCCTTTGCTATCCTGACATATTCTGGCTTACGGAGCGAAACGGAGTCAGTGATGCCGGACAAATGCCCCCCCCACATGACACAGCTTTGCTGACGCAAAGACAAATCGATGTGTTTCATAAGGTTTACGGCTATTCTTTTCCGAGACTCCAATAACCGTTCGAATGTTTCGGTATCCAATCGGTGGATGCGTTCGTCAGGACGATACTCAATTCCGCCCACTTTCTCTGAAGAACGATTCAAATGCTCAAAAACAACCTCCGGCAAATACAAGATTCGGCGTTGTCCTAAAACCGCGAGCAAATTGAAGATGTTGTAGATATGATCATCGATGCGATAACGGGCATATTCTTCCGGGCAGATTCCTCCCGCCATTTCGCAGAATTTTCTACTTACAAAAGGAAACGTACAAAGCTTGTCCTCAAATATTTTATCATTGGTGTGGACCAGAACAACTTCATCGTGAAAAGAGTGAAAGGCGGCGAGCACTTTTTGATCCCAGCCGGGGGTGCGAATGATCACGTCATCGTTCATGAGCATAATATAATGTCCGACAGCATGCTTATAACCAGCCGTGTTAAGAGCCCCCATTGACAAGCCGGGCTTAACGATGACTTTTTGAATCGACACCCCTTGATAGCTGAATCCTACGGATACAGCGTCGTCTTCGTCTAGAACCAAAACCACTTCAATAGCGTATATATTTAAGGCAGTGTCAAGCAAGCTGTCGAGAAATCGCTTCAAAGACACCGTGCCATTCCGCGTAGGAATAATAATTGAAAAAGCCACCTCTTTCTTTTTTGCGCGCACTTTCAGATCTATTAATTCTCTTTTCACAATGCGGTCTTTTATTTCTGCGATTGAATCTGCCGAAACACACTTGCTCTGATCGGCAAGCTCTTTCAGGAGGCCTTCGGTTCCCGATCCTCCAAGATCGATCGGCCCAAGGCTTTGCAACAAAGCATGATACCGCTCTCCAAGCTTAACGATATTAAACCCCTCATAGGCCTCCTCGACTAGAACAGGAATAGTTGAGGCTTGACTTGGTGCTGAGAGAAGCTTGAATTGCTCAATGGGATGCTGCAAGACAGCATCCAACATGGCGTACGGCAGGCTAACAGAAAATCTTTTGTGACAACATGAGCAGATAGCCAGACAAGAACTTGTTTGGCCTGATGCTCTGGTGCGTAGGAGAAAAACATACGACACGCTTTGCAGACAATGCGGGCAATTACAGGTGACGCGGAAGGATGTGCGTCGCACAGAAAAATCAGCCTCAACATCACTTGGATTAAGTCCCCGTTTTTCCCAGGACACAACTTCCGTGTGACGCAAAGCTTCTAAGTCCTGTAACGCGGCAAGATCGCGAAATATTTCAGCATGTTGCGCATCCGGCATCTGCGTCATGTTGACAAGCTTGTGGCCGAAAGCGCCGACTCGCTTGTAGTAGCTATCGCGATTGAACAAATTATGGTCGAGGCAATGCTGAAAAATTGAGCTGCCGGGATAAGGCGTAACGTGGCCCGCAGAAACAATGCAGTCCTGACATAGGGTCTTGATAAAGCTTATTGTTTTCGCCGCGGTTTCCGGAGTCTCCGCAATGTCTCCATAAATAAAATTGCCCTGAACGCCTAAACCAAGATTTGAAGTGATTTGAATGGCTTTTTTGAGTTGATCTACAGTGTACCCTTTCTTCATGCTATCCAAAACCGCTTGACTACCGCTCTCCAAGCCATACCCTACCATAACACAACCAGCTGTCTTGAACATATGAAGCAAATCGGGCAGAGCATCATTTACTCGAATGGTGCAATACCAGTCAAAGTTCGTTTTTAGTCTGCGTCGTAGATCCATAAGTCTGTCGCAGAATTCTTCGCACCGTTCGCGTTTTGCAGAGAACAATTCATCATAGATCATCAGCATGTTAAATTGATATCGTTCATACTGCGCTTCGATCTCATCCATGACATTAGTAATCGACCGAGCGCGATATTTCTGTCCCTGAGTATGGACACAAAATGTGCAGGCATAAGGGCATGAGCGTCCAATTGTAATCGGAAAAATACGAGGGGCTTCACGCGTATGCCCAAAGATGGGGAAATCAGTCTGGTTGCAGATCTTCAAAAAAGACGCATAATCAAAACTTTGATAATCAGGAAAATTCATGGTGTCGAGATTGGAAGTGCTATAGATAATCGGGTTATGGCAAGGAACACCATTGCACCAATAGGATAGATTTGGGATGTCGGAAAGAGATGTCCCTTGATGCAATGCTTGCGTCAATGCGATCACCGTTTCTTCGGCATCCCCGACCAGCACATAATCTGGATGCAAACGAGAAAAAAGGAACTCCCGATCGTAAGTAAACATACCACCTCCGCCAAGAATAGGAGTCTGCGGGACGAGAGCGCGTAGAAGCACAATTACATCCCGCACAAAAGCATAATCCGCTGATAAGCCTCCGACGCAAATAAGCTGGGGGGCGAAATCATCGATTTTTTCTCGCAAGCAGCGTTCTATTCCCAATGGTGCGGAATCTTGTAGCCATCGGTAATTAAAATTCAACCCTTGTATTTCATGCCCCGCGGCGCTTAGGGCAGCCGCAATATAAGGAAATCCCTGGCCAACGATGTCAAGGCTGGGCTCTTTGGCAGGATAATTGATTTTCGCAGGAATCAAAAGAATGCGCATTGGCTCGCTTCGTCCCTAATCTTACACGCTATTGGATCTGAGTGTTGTGTGGTGTGCCACGATTCCCCCAACAGGGGTTAAGAAGCAAAAACCATCAAACTGCTCTCGTTCCGCAATCTGAAGGTGAATGATTGAGCAACGCCGATCAAAGCTTTTCACCTCACCTCCGTCCGCGATACCCGCTACTCCGATATCAACAAATACGTCGCCAGCGTGCAAATTCATCGACATCGTGTATTTGAACGTCAATACGTCGCCGGCAGCCGCCGCTGGAAGCCGTAATTTCTGGTAAGCCGAATTAACGGCAAAGAGAACCACGCCATCCGTCGTCTTGATAGATAAACCAAAGACGGGATTCAATACCGTTTCGTGAAAACGCGCCTTCAAATACAAATCGACCGTATCGCCACACCAAATGATAGCCGGATCAACATCATCCTGCTTAACCAGCAAATAATCAATCAGCTCAGCACGTTCAAAGCCCTGGCGGTATTCATTTTTATTATAATTTTTTCTCCTGCTACAGCTATCGATTAAAGGGACCTCATTGATAAAACTTTGTACCGCAGACGCTTGGCTCGCACAAGAATCACTCGTCCCTGCACTAAAAGAAGTAACTCGTAAATTTTTATCAGCACCACACCTACCCTCTAATACATCGATGTATTGATTTACTACAATATTTGGAACTCCATTTTCGAGCAGAGCGCCTTTTTCAAGCAACAAAGCGCTATCACAATGTTTCACGATAGCATTGACATCATGCGTAACAAAGACAATGGTCTTACCAGCCCCTTGGAAATCCAGAAATTTCCCGTAACATTTGTGCTGAAACCTGGCATCCCCCACAGCCAGGGCTTCATCGATCACCAAGATATCCGGGTCGACGTTAATGGCCGTGGCAAAGGCAAGACGCACGGACATTCCTGAAGAATAGATCTTCATGGGCTGGTCGATGAACTCCCCGATATCCGCAAACGCCTCAATTTCAGGAAGACGATTTCTCATTTCCGTCTCAGAAAACCCCATGATCTGCCCCTTCATCAGGACGTTCTGGCGTCCTGTAAATTCAGGATTGAACCCGGAACCTAACTCAAGCAGGGCGGATACTCTCCCGTTCACAGTGACTTCCCCGGAAGTCGGCCTTAGAATCGAACAAAGGATCTGGAGGATTGTGGATTTCCCTGAACCATTGCGGCCAATAATGCCAACCGTCTGCCCCTTCAAGACATCAAAGCTCACGTCTTTAAGCGCCCAAAATTCTTTGTGATATTTCTTGTTGAAGGGGTGGAGAGCTTCCCAGAAACGGTCCTGAGGTGAGTTGAAAAGGCGGTATTTTTTTGAAATATGCTTAAGTGATATCGCGATCTCCTGCATAGCTATAAAACCTCAGCGAATTCGGGTTTTAGCTTTTTGAAAGTAAGTGCTCCGCCAATAAACACAAAAGCGCATACGATCCAGAAATACAACCCCTGGCGCGGATTATGCCAAATAGGCGCGTGATAGATAAAAGAGGACCTGTAGCCGTCCACGACGTAATACATCGGATTGAGTTTTAGAAAAAACTGATAGTGCGGCGGAAGGATGGTTTGCAACCAAACAATCGGCGTGGCCCAAAACCAAAGATTCAATACCACGCTCAACGCCTGGCCTACATCCTTGCAGAAAACATTAATTGACGCTAAGAACCATCCCAACCCAAGACTGAAAACACAAAGCGCAAAGAGATAATAAAAAAACTGTAGATTGAACAAAGAAAACGGGATCTTATTGATGAACATGATAACGAAAAAAATGAGCATCATTAAAATATGTGTGAATAAGCTCGATACGAGGGATGCGACCGGAAGGATCTCCGTCGGGAAAATGTTTTTCGTTACGAGATGAGCATTCGTGATGATCGACGCTGTGCTCGTGTTTAGCGTTTCCGTAAAGAGTGTCCAAGGGATCAGCCCGCACAGAAAAACAACAATGAACGGCATGCCTCCGGCGGGCTTGACTTTAAATCCCGCTGAAAAAACGAACCAGTAGACAAGAGCGATCGAAAGAGGCTGGATGATGAACCACACAAAGCCTCCGAGCGTCCCCATATAGCGGCTTTGTATATCCCGTATTGCCATCGCCCTGATCATGCCCCGGCAGAGATAGAGCTTCTTCAGAAACCGTCCCAGCGAAACAATGTTCTCTGCCATAATTTTAAAATCCTAAAAAAAGGTTCATGATTGCATCAATGCACGTTATAGAAAATAATCTGACTCCCTGAGAAATCAAACCGGAAAGGGATCTCAAGAAGCTTCTTCATTTTTGCTTTAAAATGCTTTTGTTTTTCTGGTTTTACAAAAAAAAGAATAAATCCGCCTCCGCCTGCTCCGAGAAGCTTCCCCCCCGTTGCTCCGGCCCTCAATCCCGCGCTATAGATTTGATCGATAGCTGGCGTCGTAATCCGATCCGTCAAACTTTTCTTGAGACGCCAAGCCTCATGAAGGAGCTTTCCGAATTGGTTGACTTGCCGTGGGCCAGTCAGGATACTAAGACCTTCGTTCACCATGCTTCTCATTTGATGCAACTCTTTTGCGCGGTTCCTTGTCTCGCGGATCTGCTCCTTCGCGATTTCGCAAGCAAAACGTGAGAACCCCGTAAAATAGAGCAGCAGGTGATCCTGGAAATTGATCATTTTTTCAGGCGGCAGGATCACTGGTTCAACCAGGATCTTGTCATTCTGGCTAAAAAGGATCTTGTTCAGACCTCCAAAAGCCGCGATTGTTTGATCCTGCGAGCCAACAGCTTCCTTAAGGATGTGCCTCTCTACATGGATCGATTGTTCGGCCAATTCCATTTTGCTCATCATACGGTGTTTCATCGCATGGAGTGTGTTCAATAGTCCAACAGTAAACGAAGAGCTTGATCCAATCCCTGACCGAGCGGGTAGATCCCCGTCATGGTGGATCTCGACCCCGGCTGTGATCTTGAGGAATTTCAGCGCGGCGCGCACGGCACGATGTTCGATCTGGTCGTTTGACATGACGCTTTCAATCTTGGAATAGACGATGCGTGTTTTGTGCTCCGAGAAAAAAGGTGGCAGGTAGCGGCCCGTAATGTAGCAATATTTATCGATAGCACAGGAAAGGACCGCCCCTCCTTCCTGGCGGTACCACACAGGATAGTCGGTTCCGCCGCCAAAAAAGGATATGCGGAACGGAGTGCGGCTAATGATCATAGTTGTCTCCTGAACCACTCCGCGGTGGCTGTTAATCCCGCGTCGAGCGGTGTGAAAGTAAAGCCCGGAAAGATCTCCGGAAATTTTGCGCTCTTTAAAACACGCCTGAGCTGGCCTTCCGGCTTGGAAGCATCAAAATGGATCTCGCCCTTAAAATCCATCGCCGCGGCGACTTTGACGGCCAAGTCCGCGATCGTGATCCCCTCATCCGGAGCTATAATGACCGTCTCAGGAGACTCAAACGATGCGAGTTGACGCACGATGACGCGAGCCACATCGCCCGAAAAAATGAACTGCCGGACCGCTCGTCCGGAACCCCAGATCGTTAGCGGTTCCTTGTTTTTTTTCGCCAGAGCGCATTTGTGAATCAACGCTCCAACCACATGCCCGTCTTCAAGATCCCAATTATCATTCGGCCCGTACATTGTCACGGGAGTCAGTGTCGAAAATTTGACTCCATGCTGGGCAAAGGAGACACGGCTTTGGACATCCAGGAGACGCTTGGAGTACGCATATCCCAAATTGCCAAGATAAGGCATCCACACATGAAGATCGTCTTCGGTCGCGGGGCGATCCGGAGGGATGAAAAAAGCACAGCTCGAAAGGATCGAGATCAAACGCTCGACGCCGTGCTTTTGAGCCGCGTCCAATACATTCAGGTTGATCCTGGAATTCACGGTAAAATAATCCGCGTTCAAAAGCGCATTGCTCTTGACGCCCCCGACCTTCGCGGCCAGGTGTACAACCCATGTTGGTTTTGTTTTCGCGAAAACGGTCTCGACGACTCTCTGATCTGTGAGATCCCCGTCGGCACGGCTTAGGAAAGTGGCGTTGGGGCAAATCTCTTTAAGGGCATGACCTAGAAGGCCTCCGCCGCCCGTAACAAGAAGCTGCGGGCTATTGAAAGGGTTATTGGATGGCATTGAGGATTTCGCAAAGTTTCAGGACTTTATCCGATTGAAGATCGGGATAATTTCCGATATAAAAACCAAAAAAATGGATATGGTCGACCTTAGGAAAGCCCTTATAGAATCCCTCAGGGAGGAGCGGCTTTAAGTACGGCTGGCGAAGCTGGTTCCCGCCGCCGGCGCTTCCCCGCCTGAATTCGACGCCGGAATTTTTTAGCGTCTCCATGACGCGTCCGCAAAAAGCCGGGTCGGGTTTCCTAAGGACAAGGTTGAACGCATAGTTGGAACTCCCTTCGAGATCAAAATCGGTGAAATAGCGGTGGGGATCCAGTTTTTCCAGGAAAAGCTTGAAATTCCGGTTCCGTTTTTTGTTATTTGCGTCCAGGCGCTTAAGTTGGTTCCGGCCGAACACAGCTCCGATCTCGGTGTTGCGCATATTGAAAGCCGGTAGTGCGAAAATGAAATCAGGATTCAGGTCAGGATGGTTTTTTACAAAATCGTTTTTGAGATCCGCGTCCGTGGCTTCCCGTACCATGCCGTGCGAGCGGCCCATCCGGAGCACTTGATAGATTTTTTCGTCATTCGTGCAGACCATGCCGCCTTCGATCGTCGACATGTGATGGGCAAAATAGTAGGAGAAGTTGGAAATCAGCCCGAAACTCCCGAGTTTCCTTCCCTGAAAAGTGGCGCCGTGGGATTCGCAGACATCCTCGATCAGGGGAATGTTCCTTTTCTTAAGTTCGGCAAGAAGATTTTCCGTGAGGCCGTTGAAGCCCTGGACATAGGTCATAAATACAGCCTTGGTATCCGGGGTCAGCTTCTTGATGATCTCGGCATCGTCCATGCAAAGCGTTCGAGGGTTGATATCGGCAAACACGGGTTTAAAGCCGCACTGGATGACGGAGGCGATATCCGAAACCCAGGTGAGCGGCGGGACAATGACCTCCCCTGTGCCGTAAAGATATTTTAAGACCGTCATCGTCAAAAGGTTTGCGGAGGCGCCCGAATTTAGGAAAACGCTGTATTTAACGCCCAGCCAGGTCGACCACTCTTCTTCAAACGCTTTCACATTTTTCGACTGGGTCAGGATGGGATCCGTCTTCAGAAATTCGATGACCGCATCACGATCCTCGCGGGTGATGTTGTTCTCCATGAGCGGCCAGGACAAAGACGGCAACTGACTTTCAGAAACATTCCGGATCGACATAACTGTTAGCTCAAGCCTTTCTTGTTTGGAAGCTGCCTTGTCAATTTCGCCATTTCTTTATTGGCTCGTTCGTAATCTTCAGGAATACCGATATCGATAAAGTAAGCCTCTGTCTCGTAGGCTCGCAAACGAAGCTCGGTATGATACCTTTGCCATAGATCTGATTCAATGGAGAACTTGGCCGGAAGATGGTACCGGGAAAGGATCGAAGGCTTCAGGATATAAACCCCTGCATTCACAAACCCGGCTCCGTCCCGTCCCTTCTCCAGAAAGCCTGTCACCCTTCCGTTTTCGCACAGCACGGAACCATAGCGAGCCACATCCTGGGTCCGTCGTAAAACCATCGCCGCTTCGGAGGGGTCCCCGCGGTACCAGTGGATCAGCTCCGAATAATCGATCTCAAGATAGGTATCCCCGTTTAAAACAAGCGCCGGCTCATCCTCGCATCCTGCCAAAGCGTAGGCCGCGGCTCCCCCGGTACACAGAGGCTCTTTTTCAACGGCATAGCGTATGGGGAGCCTTTTATATCTGTCACCAAAGTGCTTCATGATCACTTCCGCCTTGTATCCCACCGAAAGAATGACTTCCGAAATACCGCCGGCAGCCAATCGATCCAAAAGATATTCCAGAAAAGGGCGCCTTCCCACCGGAGCCATGACCTTGGGAAGATCTGGAACGCAATCCTTAAGGCGCGTCCCCAACCCTCCCGCCAGAATCACTGCCTTCATCGTGTCCATCGCCATACCCAATCGTCTCTCTTCTAGGAGTCAATCGCCGGATTCAGGGGATCAAAAAAACATGCAGATCGACTACATCCCGCAACCGATCTCCTATAAATCCACTGCTCTGTCCTATAGCATCCTTCGATCAAAAAATGTCTGCCAAAGGGCGCTATTCTAACAGCTCATCTAAGAAACTCCATTAATAATTAGGCAGGCGCCTTGGGAAGGAGAATACAACAATGCATAAACGCGAGATCTAACAGCCGCAAGGATAAGGATGCTCGGGGGTCAGCATGTTGTCCCTAATGCGCGATAATGCGCGTTCCGCCCCATCAGGAGAGTGATTTTCAAACTGAGCGAGACAGTGTCAGTTTTCCAGGAGGATCGAAGTGTGAAATCCGCTCGAAAGCGGCCGGGCATTCCGATTGAATCCGGCCACCCATTCCGATGCAAAGCGGCCACCTATTCCGATTGAATCCGGCCACTTTATAGGCCGCATCGGAGCGCTCTGAAATCCTCCCTGTTTTTCGCAGGATCCTAACGTAAGACCGGTCCGTTCTGGGGTATCCTTCCGGGTTCACCAACCCGAAAGGAGTCCCACGAATGGCTAAGGAAAGGATCCCCATGCGAAAAATCAAGGAAACCCTGAGGCTACGTTTTGGCCTCAAGCTTTCCCAGCGTCAAACCGCCCGAAGCCTCAACCTCGGACGAGCCACGGTCCACGAGTACGAACAGCGTTTAAAATCTTCCGGCTTGCAGTGGCCGCTTCCGGAATCGATGGATGATGTTGCTCTGGAGGCGCTCCTCTTTCGGAAAGAGCACAAAGAGAATCCGCGGCCCGCCGTTCCCCTCGAGTATCTATCCAAGGAGATGAAACGGCCGAACGTCACTCTTTCTCTTCTCTGGGAAGAGTACAAGCAGGGGCATCCGGACGGTTACCAGTACAGCCAGTTCTCCAGGATCTACCACGATTACCAGCAAACGCTTTCGTACTCCATGCGCCAGGATCACAAGGGCGGCGAAAAGCTTTTCGTGGATTTCGGAGAAGGACTCTGGATCCGGGAACCCGGAACGGGGGTCTTGATCCCGACGAAGCTGTTTGTGGCGGTCTGGGGTGCGTCGAGTTATCTTTTCGCTCACGCAACGGCCGGCGAAGACCTGCGGTCCTGGATCGGCGCTCACGTGAAATGTTTCGAGTTCTGCGGCTGCGCTCCTCATGCCGCGGTGCCCGACAATCTCAAGGCCGCGGTGACAAGATCCTGCCGTTATGAACCGGCACTTAACCCCGTGTACTCGGATCTTGCGGCGCATTACGGCTTCTGCGTGCTTCCTGCCCGTCCTCGCCGACCCAAAGACAAGGCCAAGGTCGAGAACGGTGTTTTACTCGCCAAGCGCTGGATCCTCGCACGGCTCAGAAATCAAACCTTCGAAAGTCTGGAGGCTTTAAACGAGGCTATCGAGGAGCTGGTCGTGAAATTCAACGAACGACCGCTCCGCAGGCTCAAAGTAAGCCGTACAGCACTCTTTCTCGAACTCGATAAACCCAACGCGCTTCCGCTTCCGGAACACGCATTTGAATTCGCTCTCTGGAAGAAAGCCCGCGTGGGGATCAATTATCACGTGGAGTTCGAAAAGCACTTCTATTCGGTGCCCTACACACTGATCCACCGGGAACTTGAGATAAGAGCCACGGCGACGATGATCCAACTCTACAGAGACGGCCAGCGGATCCTCACGCATCCGCGGAGTTTCAGAGAGCACGGCTACACCACTCGCAAGGAGCATATGCCTCCGTCGCATCAGAAACATCTCGAGTGGCCTCCTGAGCGGATCGTCGAATGGGCGGCGAAGTACGGGATTTCCGTGAAGGCACTGGTCGAGAAGATCATGGCCGCCCGCTCGTTCCCGGAACACGCGTACCGGTCGTGTCTTGGGATCATCCGCTTGGGAAGGCAGCTGGAACCCGGACGACTCGATAACGCCTGCAGGAGGGCGCTGTCGTACTCGGCGCTGAATTACACGAGCGTCAAACGGATCCTCGAAAACGGGCTGGATCGGCAAGTGGAATCCGGAGAGTCGCGAACATCGCTCCGTCATGAAAACCTGCGGGGACCGAAATACTACAACCGCGGATAACCGCAAAATCAGAGAGGAACAAAAACCATGTCACAATCAGAAACGATCCGGAAAATGAACGAGATGAAACTCTTCGGGATGGTGCGCTCTCTTGAGGAACGCTTGAGAAACGGAGCGCGTGAAAATCTCGCGCCCGAAGAGCTTCTGGCGCTTCTTGTAGACGATGAGTATCTTCACCGCAAGAACAGCCGTCTCGTGCGGCTCTTACAACTCGCGAAACTTCGCATTCCCCAGGCCTGTCTTGAAGAGATTGATTACCGGCATCCGAGAGGGCTCGTAAAATCCCAGATCCTCGCTCTCCGAAATACGGAATGGATCGACTCGGCAAGGAACATCCTGATCACGGGACCGACAGGCATCGGGAAAAGCTATCTTGCCTCAGCCTTAGGGCAATGGTCCTGCCGGCAGGATTATCCCGCGCTTTACCAGCGGTGGCCGAGACTTCTCGAAAATCTTTACGCTTCACGGGGAGCGGGCACTTATCTGAAGCATCTCGGAAAACTCGCCAGAGTGAAGGTGCTCATTATCGACGACTTCGGGATCCAGCCCCTGAGCGATCTACAGCGCAAGGATTTGCTCGAAATCGTGGAAGATCGTTACAAAACAGGCAGTCTTGTCATCACGAGCCAGCTTCCTATCCGGGACTGGCACGAACACATCGGAGAGCCCACGATCGCCGACGCCGTGATGGACCGGTTGCTGCACGGAGCCCACAAACTCGAACTGAAAGGAGACTCGATGCGGAAGGAAAAACCAACAAAAGATTGCACCAAAGCGGCCGCTGTGTTACAAAATCACTGAACTGATCCCGCGAAAGACAGGGGGTGGCCGGAATCAGCGGAATAAGTGGCCGCTTTCAGCGGATTGCGCAGAATTCGCTTTTGCCTTCGCCATGATGCTTTCTCCTTTTGGTTTGAACCGAGTTCTTGCGTCCGGACTTCCGGACCCGCTCCCCCGGCTTTTACTGGGGCAGTATCATACAGTACAGTCTCAAAAACGACCGCAAAGATTTCTTATTTATCGCACGGAAATGTCGCGTTCCTTGTGGCGAGAAAAACGACCGATTACTTCCAATCAATGGGGGCCACATCATAAACGCCGTTAGTGCAAAACGAATAATTCAACTTCGGCTTGGTGCCCATATGGTGCCTACTCTGATATGAAATCACATTGATTCACGTGTGCGGATAAGAACGGATATGAAAGCGCTAACTTCAGCAGGAGAAACGATTTGTTAATGTTTTCAAGGGGTTACAGAAAGTTGCCAAGCCGGATTTGCAGACCGATGCATTACCACTTTGCTACCGCGCCATGAGGATCACAACTTATTGTGGTCTCAGAACTCGAAATTTCCGTCTTCCCAAGAGGTTCCATGACCTTTGGTAACCATCCGAAAATCAAGAATGCTCGCTGCGTCCGCCAGGCAAGACCCGAACGAATAAGCAATAACAGAAAACCATACCGGGAGACTCGAACCCGAGAACTTCCATGATCGCATTCAAATCAATACCAGACATCGCTATATAAGAAGTCGCTAGATGCCTCAGATCATGAAACTTACAGCCATTAATGCCCGCATTTTTTAACACTTTCATAAACGAGGCTTTGAAATTATAAAGGTTTCCTCCGGAATTGCAAAAGATATATGGACTGCTTGGCAGGGTCCACGGGTCTAAACTCCCCGAACCGTAGACGAACGGTCAAAACGGCACTAGATGCGACAGCAGGGCGAACATAAGAAGTTCTGCGTCGGGGTGGAAGCACATTGACTGAGAACTCTGAGCAAAGTTTATCGCTGGCCCGACCAGATTAGCGCACTATTTTGAAAAGGGATGTTTCTGAAGCCACTCCAGATCATCCTCAGAGAAAGAACCTTTACGCACGTAGAATCCCCGTAGCGAGATCAACTTTTTCTTATTTTTAGGATTCACATTTTTTTCCTCGAATATCGGCGTATAAAATCGTCCAAACCGCGGGTCACTATACAAATCCGGTCTAAAAGCCCAGGGCCCATGTATTTCTATAAAAGTCGGCTGAACGGTTTCAAAAACATAATTTCTCAAACGTTTGATATCTTTATTAATAGTCCTGCCTATTGTGCGGTCACACAATCCGGCCAGATCGTAAACTCGAGCATGAGAATAATAAAGGGTTCCTCCCAGATCAGGGCCAAGAAATTTCGGGCGGGTGATTTTAAGCGCTTTCGCATAATAATTTGACCGAAAACCGCAATGCCGAGCAACTGCAAGAAACGGCACTGTTGGCGCCCGCGAGAAAAGTTTAGCAGGCAACCAATAAACCAGCCAAGACTGAGAGAAAAAAACAGCCGTAAGCAGAATGAAAAGAATTTGCCGGGCATTTTCCGATAAAAATCGAATGGAACTCAAACCTGCGGCCGCCAGAACAAAAACAAGTAAATAGAAACACAAAAAAAATGGCGTTGCAAAACGGTAGTGGGGCATCCAGTCGTAAGGCAAAAGACAATAAACGCTAAGCGCCCCGCAAGTCATGAGAAAAAGCGACGCAAGTAAGGATTTATTAAAACCCCGGAATGCAAAGAAAGCAGCAAGCGCTGTCGATAGAAATAAAGGCCACCGCAAGGGTGGCAAGATCATAGATCGAAGCAGATTGGTGATTTTCTTAAGGAAATCAGCAAATGAATGACACTGACTCCCTTGAAAAAAACCGCCCGTCCCTTTAACCCAGTATGTATTTGGCAAGACATCCTTAAAGTAAACATATCTAAACGCTTCATAGAGACCGACGGGAACTAAAAAGCCCAATAAAAAAAATGCGGAATCAGCTCCGAAAGATCGGTTTATTCGCCCCCCTTGCATATTCTTCATAACTGTTAACATCGGAAAAATAAATGCAAATATAATACCCTCGGGCCGAGTCAGCGCTAAACAAGCACAAACAAGGCCGCCGCGCAAAGAATCATTCCTATTTTCACTCATCATATATTTCAATGAAACAAAACAACATAGCGAGGTTAAAAAGAAATACAACGGATTCTCAAGCCCTGAGGAAGTCCAAATCACGAAACTGGTATTGATGGAAAGAGAAAGCAGCACGGCCAAGGTCACAAGCATTGCCCAGGGTCTCTCCGGGAACAACAACCTGTTCACCTTCGAAACAAAGACAAAACCCAAAAAAACAAAAAACAAGCTGAGACTTTTTACAATCAAAGTTGGATCAGCCGGATTATTGATAAAAAATGGCGACAGAATAAAGACCCAAAGCGGATCTGAAAAACCTTCCACCGGATCCACGCCCGGCTGAGAAACAAGGCCAAAGCCATGAATAAAGTTTCGGGCATAAGAGAAAGCTATCCCGGCATCGTCAATTAACCATCCCTTTAAAAAGCACCAAGAATGAGAAATAAACAAAACCATTGAAACGAATAGAATCGCCAGCCAAGACGGGTCTACCTTTTGATTTAGAAAATCTTGAATTTTTTGTTTCCACATACAGCTCTCCGGAAATGAAAAGTTATAGCTCTGAAAGCCTCTTCCGGTGAAGTTGCCACAAAGCTCGGAAAGCACCCACGACACCCTTCGGGGTTAAACTGGTCGATGAATTTCGATAAACGATGGGAATCTCTGCGATCTTAAAATGACTACAATAAAATCTCATCTCTATGTGAAAAAAATGCGTCGTTTTAATGGAAAGGAATTTGTCCAAGCTCAAACGTTCCAAGGCCTCACGCTGAAACGCCTCATAACCGCTGGACATGTCCGTCAACCTAGTTCCAAGGAGCACATTTGCCAGGATTGTTCCACAACGGCTCAACGCATAACGATACCACGGCAATCCGACGACGGCACCGCCCGGCATAAACCGCGAACTAAACACACAGTCATATCCTTCATCGAGCTTAGAGACGAATCGTGGAATACAATCCGGGTCATGGCTCAACCCCGCATCCATCACAATGATCTGGTCTGCTCCATGCTCCAAAGCATAACGCATGCCGATAAGATAACAGGATGCAACGCCTGTCGATTCTCGAAAGAAAAATAAATGAACCCACGACGCGTTCTCCGTTTTTTGGCGGATAATTTCCCGAGTTCGATCCCGTGAAAATCCATCAATCACAAAAACGACTTCCAAAGAGGGAATCTGCAAAGCACACAACCGCTCAATTTGCTCGAGAATCGTGGCCTCTTCACTCGCAACAGGCGTTACAACAAAGACTTTTTTCATCTCGCATCCCCGGACAAACTACCGATCAAAACAATTTTGATAGACCTGATACGCCTCACATGTCTTTTTCGGCCAAAAATCTTCTTTCTTGTACCCCCCCGCACCTAAAGCCCTGACAATATCGATGCTTCTTTTGTACCCCATAAATTCATCTTTCATATCAAGCAATAGATCATGTGGATTTCTTTTCTGAAGCACGGAGGGTTTCCCATAAACAACCTGAAATCCCAGCGAGGCCAGATGATAAGAAAGCCATATATCACTTTGACGGCCCAAGGGAGAAAGATGCGGCAACAAAAAGAAATGCGGCAATAAACGGCTGGATATAAAGGTATTCTGCGAATTAAAGGGAGAAGGTTTATTCGATGCCATGGGAAAAAACTTGTCGTCAAACACGCACTCCGGCGCGAAGATCATCCGGCCGACAGCGTCGATATCAGGATCGCCATTCCAAAAATCGGCCTGAATATCGGCCCTAATTTTTTTTCTGACCACGGCATCATAACTTCTGGAATGGACCAGCTGCAGAGGGAACCCCCTGTGCCACAAATGAGGATAATTAGTCGCGCCTATCGGATCGAACGCATCACTCTGCGTTTCGTAATAATTCACCTCGGCATCTTTCCCCAACAAAAGGTTTTTGCCCCAATGATCAAGAGGGATATTATCGTCATCAACACAAGCGACAATCTCCGCGTTCAAATCTTTGGCCCATAGACACCCGAAATTTCTTCGGGCATGATTATTCCACCCAATGAGATCGGAAAGTTTTTTATGATATTTTTCCTGTTCTCGCGGAGAAACATAAATTCCGTTCGCCAGTTTATAATCCTTTGGGGTTTTTAAATCACCCGCAACTATCAATGTCCAGCCTTTCATATGATCCAGCTTCTCTATTGCCTCCGTAGGACGCTGAATCGTCGTTACAATTATAAATTTATTCACGCATCGCTCCCTCTAATAAAAATAACCCGCGCCATTTTTTCTCTTGGAATTCGCCGTGAGAGATTCCATCTAATGTATGTCCAGTCGAAGCGGAAAGTTCAATTTCAGCCCTGGGGTGACCCCCGAATGATTATTCTGATGAAAAATGACTTGGTTTCAAAGGTGCGAGAGAAAACGTTTAAGAATGCGGCAATTTAATGGCTAGAAACGATTTAGTAGTAATTTCGATGTTTTGCAGAAAAGCTCCCGGGCATTTTCACAGACCGGCACATTACCGCTTTGCTACCGCGCCCTGGATCGAACTTTTATTTTCCGCAGAAACAAAATCCGTTCGGCCCCAAAAAAGTCTTCCCCAAACTGTTATTCTGTTCTAGCGTCCGAAGCTAATGCCGACAGCCTCGCTCGCGCGAACGAGTGGATTGTCCGCGGTCACAAGTTTTAATTTATCAACCGCCTCTTCAATAGGGATCGAGCGGATCACACTCCCATGCAAGCAAACCATCTGCCCCCACTTCCGCTGCCGGATCAACTCCACGGCATGCGTCCCGAAAAGCGTCCCCAGATTCCGGTCCGAGGGAACGGGAGAACCCCCGCGCTGGATATGCCCCAAATTCGCCGATCGGGTTTCTAATCCCGTCAATTGCTCGATCTTTTCGGCCAGGTAAGCGCCAACGCCTCCGAGCTTTACGGGATAAGGATTTCTCAGATCTTTCTTCCTCATAATCACCTGACCGCCCTTTTCCTTCGCTCCCTCGGCGGCCACGATCAGACTGAATTTTTTCCCGTGCTGGGCGCGTTTCTTGACCGCTTTAAAGATCGCGTCCATCGAGTAAGGCATCTCGGGGATGAGAATAATATCGGCGCCACCCGCGGAACCTGAGTGAAGCGCGATCCAGCCGGCATTGCGGCCCATCACCTCAAGGATCATCACCCGGTGATGCGCCGCGGCCGTCGTATGAAGCCGGTCCACCGCCTCGGTCGCGATGCTCACCGCCGTATGAAATCCGAAAGTATAATCCGTGCCGCTCAGATCATTGTCGATCGTTTTCGGGATGCCCACGACAGGAATCCCCTTCCGACAAAGCTGATTGGATATGGCGAGCGTCCCGTCGCCCCCGACCGCGACAAGCACATCCAAACCCCATTGACGGAAATGCTCGATCGCCCGGTCGGAATGATCCTCAAAAACAACTTTTTTTCCCGTCACCACGGGAACCTTGAACGGATCCGCGCGATTGGAAGTGCCGAGGATCGTCCCCCCCAGCGTGAGTATCCCTGACACCTGGGCCTGCGTCAGTTCATGGCCGCGTTTTTCGATCAGACCCGCGTAGCCGTCCTCGATCCCAAAAACTTCCAGACCATGGTTCACGATGGCGGACTTTGTCACCGCCCGGATCACCGCATTTAGACCCGGGCAATCCCCGCCCCCCGTCAGGATTCCTATCCGCTTGACCGTGCTCTTCATAGGATCACTGGAGAACCTTCAACTCTTCACCGGTATTGGGATCATAAGTGTAATTGGAAGGAAAGGTCTGTCCCGTCCTCGGATTGTATTTCGTGTTCAATTCCTGTTTCACCGCCGTTTGCGTGGTCACAGGCTGTTGCTGAACCGCGGGAACAGGGGTCTGGGACGTCACGGGCTGAGGCGTGTACTGCTGCGGCTGATACTGCTGCTGCATCATCTCCTGCCTCAATTCCTTTTTGGTCTGTTCCTTTTGACGGCGCGCCATTTCCCCGGCAACCGCGCCTGTCAGAAGGCCCGCGCCCGCGCCGATCGCCGTCCCGACACCCGCATGGCCCGTTGCGGCTCCCGCGAGGGCTCCGATACCGGCGCCAAGGGCCGCGCCCGCAAGCCCTCCCGTTTCACGCTCGGAAAGTCCGCTGTCGGTCGCGCAACCGCTCAGGACAAGCGTGAGGATCAAAAGAACCGCCAGGTTTCTCGTGAAGCTCTTCATAGCCTTCTCCTTTACTGAATAAAACGATGTGGATAATTCCGCCCCAAAATTCCGCTCATTATAATCAATTTTCTATTTTTCAAAATAAGATTCTTGGCCCATTTCTCAAACGCCATTTTACGATTGCGGGTAAGAGCACCAATGAGAGCCCGTGAAATCAACCGGAACGCAGCAAAAAAACCTTTCAACGATCCCGGTGAAGCGCTTGCATCCATCCCAGTATCGCCCGGGACACCTGGACCTTGGACCGTTTCCCCAGCTTCCTCGTGTTCCCGTTGGAACCAATCAAATAGACCTCGACAAGTCGTTTCCCGAACGGGATCTGACGTTGGGGATCAAGAAAATTCGCCACGATCCCGTCTATTTCCTTCCGTATAAGCTTGTCCTTGGCCCGGCGTATCAGATCCCGGGTCTCAAGGCAAAATCCAATCACGGTCCTGGATCCTTTGCGTTTCGCAAGCGACGCGAGAATGTCAGGCGTCCGTTTGAGCCGGAGCGTCATCCCCTTGGCGCTAGGGATCTTGTGCCTGCCGGTACGGACCGGCATAAAATCGCAAACTGCCGCGGTCATGATAAGACCGTCCTGCTCCGGGAAAAGTTCCTCGCATACCTTCTTCATCTGAACGGCTGAGACGACCGGGTAGAACCGTACGCCTTTCGGCGGCTGAAGGTCGGTCGGACCGCTCACCAGACTCACCTGAAAGCCTTTGGAGGCCGCCACTCGCGCGAGCGCGTAGCCCATTTCTCCGGTCGAAAGGTTCGAGAGAAAACGGACGGGATCCAGCATCTCCCGCGTCGGGCCAGCGGTGATGAGGATTTTTTTTAAAGGTGCGGCCACGATGTTACCGGGAGGCGCGTTTCTTGGAAAGGATCGTTTGAACCGAAGACAGGATGGTTTCGTCGGAGGCAATATGCCCCAAGCCGGTACGCCCGCAGGCCAGTTCCCCTTCGACCGGATCCACAAAAGAATAGCCGAGCGCCCTGAGCTGGGCGATATTCCTTTGAGTGACCGGATGTGTGAACATTTGATCGTTCATGGCCGGAACGACCAAGATCGGCTTGCGTGTCGCGAGCGTAAGACAGCTCGGCAGGTCATCGGAGATCCCGGATGCCATCTTCGCGATAAAATTCGCCGTTGAGGGAGAGACCAGCACCAGGTCCGGAAGATCGGCCAGAGAAGTGTGGAGGACGCCGAAGGGGGCATCTTGCGGGAACATCTCGGAATAAACACGCTCCCCGCTCACGGTGCGCAGCACGGTCGGCGTCACGAATTCCTTGGCGCAGGCAGTCATGACACACACCACACGGGCGCCCTCGTCCTTCATCCGCTTGATAAGGTCGGGCGTTTTGTAAGCGGCGATACTGCCCGTAAGGACGTGAAGGACCGTCTTACCCGAGAGTCTTTTTGCCCTTGGCTTTGATTTCAACATAGCTGACCTTCTTGGCGGCCATTTCGTTCAAAGCAATGGTCGAGACTTTTTTGGAATCTGTCTTGATAAGCGGTTGGGCGCCCTGCGCGAGTTCGTTGGCCCGTGCGGCGGCGGTGAGCACGCTTTTGTAAAGGCTCTGGTTCTTTTCCGATAGGATTTTTTCGAGCGCGATATATGCCATGATCAGCTGTTTCTCCTTGGTTGTGAAGTGTTCAAAATGATTTCCTCGACGTCGAGGACGGCCTGGTCCAGACTTTGGTTGATCACCGTGTGATGATAAAGCTTCGCAGCCTTGATCTCATCCTGGGCGATCTCGATCCTCTTTTCGATTTCTTCCGGCGTCTCCGTATTCCGTCCGGTGAGCCGTTCTCGCAGTACCCGCACCGAGGGAGGCAGAATAAAGATACTGAGAAATCGCTTCGTTTTTCCCCATGCCGCCATGACCTGTTTCGCGCCCTGCACGTCGATCGTCATGATCACGGTCTTTCCTGACGAGACCTGACCGGTCACGAAGGCCAGCGGAGTGCCGTAGAGATTGCCGTAGATCTCGGCATGCTCCAGCATCTGCCCCTCCCGGACCTTTTGCTCGAAATCCTTGCGGGAGAGAAAAAAATAATCCTGCGCGTCTTTTTCGTCCGTCCGGGGCTTGCGCGTCGTCGCGGAGATCGAACGGACCCATTCCGGATCCCGCTTCAAAAGCCGCTCCACGATACTTGTCTTCCCGCAGCCCGAGGGCGCCGACAACACCACCAGCAGCCCCTCTTCCCCGCGTGTTTTCTTATTCGACATTCTGCACCTGCTCCCGGATCTTCTCGATCTCGCTTTTAATCGCGATCGCTTCCTGGGAAACCTCAAAAAGCTGGGCCTTTGACGCCATGGTATTGGCTTCGCGGTTCATTTCCTGGCAAAGAAAGTCCAGTTCCCGGCCAATCTCCCCCGGACGCCCCAACCAGGTGGCGAAAAGTTCCAGATGGCTTTTCATGCGAACGGTTTCCTCGGTAATATCCGACCGCTCGGCCATGAGCGCCACCTCGCGATAAAGCCGCTCTTCGCCAAGTTTCTCATCCCCGAGAAGTTCCTTAAGGCGGCCTTTCAATTTCTCAAAATAGACCTTGGAATGCCCCTTGACCAGGGTCTCGATCTTATGCGTGGTTTGCGCGATATGGTCGAGACGCTGGCGGAAATCCTTGTCCAACTTCGCGCCTTCCGCTTCCTTGTGCTCGACCGCTTTTCCCAAAGCCTCTTTCAGAAGCTCGTTGAGTTTCTTCCAGTTCCAGGTGCCGGCCTCTTCCGCGGCTTTTTCTTTGACCACGCCGGGGAGCCGGAGAATCTCTTCGACCGTGAGCTTCCCTTCCATTTTGAACTTCGTCTTGAGTTTCTTGGCAGAGTCAAGGTAAGCCCGGACCTGGTCCTCATTCAACTCATAAGAAAACGCCGCACCGTTCTTGCCTTCTTCCGCGATACTGAGCGTGACCTTGCCTCGGCGCATCACGGACTGCACCAATTGGCGCGCCTGCACCTCGAAGGCGAACATGGCGGGCGGAAGTCTCAGGGATAGTTCAAAATACCGCTGATTCAGCGACCGGATCTCTACGACCCAATTCTTGCCAGCGGCCACCAGAGACACGCGGGCAAAAGCGGTCATGCTTCTTATCATAAATACGGGATCTCGGGAAAGTTATAGCACATGACGGATAAGTGGATTGCGTATTATAAAGGGTTCCGGGGGACTGTCAAGAAAAAGCGCGGATCTATTTTTCACAACCTGTTCACACGAAATGAGTTAAGACGCCTAAACCGAGCGCTCATCCGCAGTACGACCTAACTCTCATCCGCCACATTATCACCACAGACAATCCGAAGCCCCGCTCGGTATGGGGAACGACACATAACGGCCCGGTTACTTGGCCAATAAATCCTTTTCGAATTTCCGGGCTTCCCCCGTAAGATTCCAGATGCGGACTTCCACCGTCTCCTTGAAACCCAGATTGAACAAATTGTCGAACGAAGCGTCGATCGTGCGGGCTCCTTCTTTATCAAGCCCCATCGGCGGATTGCACAGCTTGATCTCCCCGGGGCCGATCCCGGAAAACTGACTGAGAAGGTTTGGCGTGATAACGATGAGGTTGATGTCCGTTTCCCCTTCAACGGTCTTCGCGATCTTTAAGGGATAGTAAAGAGAGTCCGTATCAAAAGCGTACTGGAGGATCTCGATCTGCTTGGTATTCTTTTCGATCGAAACGGCATCAAAGACAAACCATGCCATGCCTTCTTTGATGTAGTCGTTGATCACGCTTTTGACGGTGTCGCTTATCACGGTCTCCTTGAACCCTTTGGAGAGGAAATACTTCTCCACCCAGTCGGTGAAACCCGTGACATTCATTAATTTTACCGTCGTGATATCGTGAACGCCGATCCGTTCATGGAATGTGACCACGCCGGGAGGCGGGGAATCGAAGCCGCCCGCAGCCAAGGAGACAAATTGCTCGAGCTTGGCACTCACGCTGTCGCGCGAGAAAAGCCGGTCCACGGACATGAGATTTCCGTTCAGGATATTCACGGCTTTATCAAAAAGAGCCGGATTGGATTTTCCTATTTTAGGTTCCGAGGGAAACGGAAGAACCCGGAGAACTTCGACGGGTTCCGAAGCCTTCATGGAGAGCGCCAGCGAAAGAATCTCCCTTTTCCCGTTCCAGGCGATCAACGCATTCTGCTTCGGCTCGAAGATCTTCGTGCCCCGGGAAGGATAGGGACAGATCGGGCACGAATTCGCGATCCCCGGCCCAACCGCCGTCCAGACAACAAACAGGGCCACCGCAAACCCTCTCCTCATAGTCTTTTCCTCCTAGATAAATTCCGTGGGCACGATGTCCGTCACAATGTTGTCCGTCCCGTAAGCCAAGGCGAATTTCTTGACGGCCGGGTCGCTGCAGGCGAACTGAAGGACACCTCGCACCTCTTCCCCGGGCTGCAAATTTCCGCCCTTGAGGGCTGATTTTTTCTCTTTCTCCAGGAGATGCGCGTCGAAGGTCCCGTCACAGATCATCGACCGCTCGTCTTTTAGCCGGAACTGGTCCAGAGTTAAATACTTGGTCTGTTCCCCGGGATTCCGGACGGTCACGTCGATGAGCACAATCCCTCCGACCTTTTTGGATCCATTGACGCTCAGGGAGGGAGTGATCTTGATCTCCGCGGGCACCACCTCGACCGCGAGGGCGGTGGATCCCGCTAAATCCCCGTAGATCAGAGAGAACTTCTTCACATCCGGATCGCTGCAGGAGTAAATGCGTATCCCTCGCACGTCTTCCCCGGCCAGCAAATTACCGTCTTTGAGAACAGGCTTTTTCTCTTTTTCAAGGAGATACGGGGCGAGCAACACATCACAAGGCATGAGTCTTTCGTCTTTTAACCTCAGCTGGAAAGCAGAGAAATATACTGGCCGGTCGTTGGGATTATGCAGCGTCACGTCGACGACCACGAGGTTGTTGCTTTTTTGGGCGCCATTAACGCTAAAGGTGACCGGGCTCATCTTTTTTTCGGGAACCTGGAGCGTCTCTCCCCTCAGATCCCTTTCCCGTTGCGCGATGCGCCGATTCTGCTCCCCGATCACCCACATCGTAGTCCGCATATTCATAAAAAAAACAGAAACGACCACGACCGAAGCTGAAACCACCAGGATACGGACCACGTTAAAATTCGGACGGGTCAACCATTCCCCTATTTTTTTGAGCCACGCCATAGCATCACCTCCTCGTTTCGACCTTAAAGTATCGGTCGCTTGAAAGAATCCTGCAGTAGCCTCTCGTTTTAATCAAAACGAGAGGACAGTCACCTTTTCCGTCAACAGACAGCTCCCGTCGGATTCCAGCCGCGGAATTGCTCTGGGCGGTACTTTAAATCAGGATTAACACGAGAGGCGATCGAGGATCTTTTTGCTTTCGGCACGGGGGTCCGCGGCCTGGGTAATGGGACGACCGACCACGATGTGGTCAGAGCCGGCCTTGAGCGCTTTTTCAGGAGTAAAAATGCGCTTTTGGTCGCCCTTGTCGGCACCCAGAGGACGGATGCCGGGCGTCACGATCAGAAAATCTTTTTTGAATTTCCTGCGGACCCAGGCGGTTTCTTCAGGGGAACACACGATACCGTCCAGTCCCGCTTTTTTCGCGAGTCCCGCCAGATGCAGAACTTCCGCTTTCACACTTCCCCGGACACGGAGATCCCGGGAAAGGGATTTCTGATCATGACTGGTCAGCACCGTCACGGCGATCAGCTGCGGCTTTTTAGCGCGTCCCGCCGAATATTTCTCCACGGCTTCCCGGGCAGCCTTCATCATCTCAAATCCCCCAAGCGCGTGGACATTCACCATATCCACCTCATGTTCACAGACCGCGGCGAGCGTCCGGCTCACTGTGTTCGGGATATCGTGGAGTTTGAGATCGAGGAAAACACGGCCGCCGTAATTCCTGACAAGGTTTACGGCCTTCCAGCCATGCGCTGTAAAAAGTTCCAAGCCGACTTTATAATAATGGACGACGCCCTTCAGCTCCGAGAGCCATTTCTCCGCGACTTCAAGCGTCGGCGCGTCGAGCGCCACGATCAGCCGTTCATTAGGGATGATTTCGCTCATAGTTTGCACCCGGCTCCTTTTTCTTCCGCAGCTCTGTAGCTCCCGCGTAACGCATCAAGATTCCCAAGACCTTCCTTCCGGCAAAAGGCCCCCAGCCCGTCGATAATGGCCTGCGTCGCTCCCGGCTCCACAAAATTCGCCGTCCCGACCGCCAGGAGGTCCGCCCCCACGATCAGGAATTCCAGAGCGTCCTTGACGGTGGAAATGCCTCCGGAAGCGATCACCGGCACCCCGAATTCTTTTTTGAGCTGATAGACATAACGAAGCGCGACCGGTTTGATCGCGGGACCGCTCAAGCCCCCAAAATCCTTGGCAAGCTTGGAACGGCGCGAACGGATATCCACCGCCATCCCGCGCAGTGTGTTGATCAGACTGAGCCCGTCGATCCCCTGCTTCAGGATCTCCCCGGCGATCGCCGTAACATCGCCGAGTTCCGGAGACAACTTCGCGAAGGTCAAAAGCTGCGTCCCATCACGGACCGCTTTGACGGCTTCCAGGATGCGCTCCTGTTTTTTCATGAAGTTGACGCCTCCCGCCTCGACATTGGGACAGGAAAGATTGATCTCCAGCGCGCTCACGACATCGCGATGGCCTTGAAAGGCTTTCGCGAGCCCGGCGAACTCCTCGACCGTTTCCCCGGCAATGCTGACAATAAGCGGCACGCCGAGCTTCTTGAAATAAGGAATCTTGCATTCGAGGAAATCCTCCAGGCCTTTATTCTGGAGCCCGATGGCGTTCATCATTCCGGAGGAGGTCTCGCAGATACGCGGCATGGGATTCCCGGCGCGCGGCTTGACCGTGATCGTCTTGGTAATGATCGCCCCGAGTTTCCCGGGGTCGACATACCCGGCATATTCGTCCGTCGTCCCGAAGGTTCCGGAAGCGACTGTGACGGGATTTTTAAGCGTGAGGGACTTGATCCGGGTCGTCAGGTCGGGTTTCACGGAAGCACCAGATCTTTAAAAGGGATCACGGGGCCTTCGACGCAGGCCCGGACTCTCCCTGCCACGGTCTCGACCATGCATCCCAGGCAAGCCCCGACGCCGCAGGCCATACTTTCATCCCAGGAGGCCTCTCCCTCGATCCCGAATTTCTTCGCGATCGTGATCACCGCCCGCATCATCGGCTTGGGCCCGCAGGTCTGTATGAAAACACCCTGGGGATCCTCTTCCATCAATAGCTTTTCGAGGAGTGCCGTCACAAAACCTTGGGTCCCGCGGGATCCATCCTCCGTAGTGGTCAGGACCGTGGCCTTCACCCGCTTCATTTCACTCTTGGGAAGGACTTCGGCCTTGGATTTCGTCCCGATCAGGAGATAATCAGTGGGATATTTCTCCGCGAGAAAAACAAGCGGCGGCACTCCGACGCCTCCGGCGACAAGAATGCGTTTTTTCTTTCCGATCTTGGCCGAGAAGCCTTTTCCGAGAGGCCCCATGGCCTTCAGCTTCTCGCCTTTCTTCTTCTGGCACAGGACCTGCGTGCCGTAGCCGAGCACTTCGTAAAGCACTTCGACTTTCTGGCCGGAGACACGGTAATAGCTGAAAGGACGCCGCAGGTAGGGATCATTCCGCGGGCTGATTTTCATATGGAGGAATTGGCCCGGCATCACCCGGCGTGAAAGCTTCGGAGAAGAGAAGATGAGCTTGTAATATTTCTCATTGATCCTCCCGTTCGAAAGTATCGTGAGGACCTCATCGGAACCCTTAGGCGCGGCCACGGATCACCTTTTCCCCTTAAAACCGTGGTAGTCGTGTATCGATTTGACGTCCAGATCATCATCCTTCACGGCCTGCAGACCGCAAACCGCCGCCCGGGCCGCGTTCAGCGTCGTGATGCAGGGAATGTTGAACGACACCGCAAGCGACCGGATCTTCCCCTCATCAAGCATCGGGCCCTTGCCGCTCGGTGTATTCACGATAAGATCGATCTTCTTCTCCTTGATCAGATGGGAAATGTTCGGACTCCCCTCCATGAGTTTGAGGACCTCCTCGGCGGGCACGCCCGCTTCCTTGAGGACCTTGGCCGTGCCCTTGGTCGAAACAATCTTGTACTTCAGCTCGTGAAAGCCCTTGGCGATGTCGGCAATCCGGGATTTGTCCGATTCCTTAACGCTGATAAAGATGGTCCCTTTGCGCGGGATGTGGCTAAGCGCCGCGTCCTGAGATTTATAGAACGCGCGACCGAAATCCTTATCGATCCCCATGACTTCGCCGGTGGATTTCATTTCGGGAGACAGGATGATATCCACGCCCGGGAATTTGACGAACGGGAAAACGGATTCCTTGACGGCCACATGCTTTGGCACGATCTCCTGGGTGAATTTCAGGTCCTTCAGGGTCTTCCCCAGCATACATTGGGCCGCAAGTTTCGCGAGCGGTACCCCGATCGTCTTGGAAACGAACGGCAAGGTGCGCGAGGCCCGGGGATTCACTTCAAGACAGAAAAGCTGCCCTTTCTGGATCGCGTATTGCATGTTCATAAGGCCCACCACGTGAAGCTCTTTGGCGATCGCCTTGGTCTTGGCCATGATCTCCTCAATGAGATCCCGGCCGAGCGAGAAAGGCGGGATCACGGAAGCGCTGTCGCCGGAATGAATCCCCGCCTCTTCAATGTGCTCCATGACGGACCCGATCACCGACTGCTTGCCGTCCGAGATCAGGTCCACATCGACTTCCGTGGCATCCTCAAGGAATTTATCGATCAGGATCGGCTGGTCGTCACTCGCGTCAACCGCGTTCTTCATGTACTTCTTAAGCGAAGTCTGGTCATAAACGATCTCCATGGCGCGGCCGCCGAGCACATAAGACGGACGGATCACGACCGGATAACCGATCTCTTTGGCGATCCGGCACGCCTCGTCAAGATTCGTCGCGATCCCATTGGCGGGCTGACGCAGGTTGATCTTCTGGAGAAGTTTTTTGAACCGGTCCCGATCTTCGGCCCGGTCGATCGCGTCCACCGAGGTCCCGAGTATCTTGACCCCGTTCGCCAAAAGGGACTTCGCGAGATTGAGCGGCGTTTGCCCGCCGAGTTGCAGGATCACCCCGAGCGGTTTTTCGCTCTCGTAGATATTGAGAACATCTTCCAGCGTCAGAGGTTCAAAGAAAAGCTTGTCCGAGGTGTCGTAGTCAGTACTCACGGTCTCGGGGTTGGAGTTGACCATGATCGTTTCATAGCCCATCTTCTTGAGGGCCTGCACGGCGTGGACGCAGCAATAATCAAACTCGATCCCCTGCCCGATCCGGTTCGGCCCGCCGCCCAGGATCATGACCTTCTTTTTCTTGCTGGGGCTGGATTCATCTTCCTCTTCGTACGTGGAATAAAAATACGGCGTGTAGGCCTTGAATTCCGCGGCGCAGGTGTCCACGAGCTTGTAGACGGGCTTGATGCCGAGTCCTTTTCTCTTTTTGCGCACGAGTTTTTCCGAAAGCCCCCAGAAGAACGCCAACTGGCGGTCGGAGAAGCCGTACTGCTTGGCCTTGAGCATCAGCACGTCCTGCTGTTTGGGTTTTCCGTGAGCCGAGAGCAATTCGTTTTCAAGAGCGATGATCTGCTTGAGTTGCTCCAGGAACCAGGGATCCACGCCCGTTTTTTTATAGATTTCATCGGTGGTGTAACCGGCCCAGTAGGCGTATTTCAGATAAAAAAGCCTGTCTTCCCGGGGCACTTTCGCGTAGGCGAATATTTTCTCGCGAAGCTCCTTATCGCCCGGAAGCGTTTTCATGAACTGGAGGTATTCCTCGCGGGTCTTGAGTTTTTGCTCGAAGATCTTGTCCTTGCCATCGCCGCCGAACCCGAAGCGCTTGGTCTCCAGCGAACGCAGGCCTTTCTGGAGCGCTTCCTTGAAAGTGCGGCCGATCGACATGACTTCGCCCACGGATTTCATCTGGGTCGTGAGGCGGTCATCGACGCCCTCGAATTTCTCGAAGGCAAAACGCGGGATCTTGACCACGCAATAGTCGATCGAGGGTTCGAACGAGGCCGGCGTGTATTGAGTAATGTCGTTGGGGATCTCGTCAAGCGTGAGACCGACCGCGAGCTTCGCGGCGAATTTGGCGATCGGAAATCCCGTAGCCTTGGAGGCAAGCGCCGAGGACCTGGAAACGCGCGGGTTCATCTCGATAATGACCATGCGACCGGTCTTGGGGCAGACCGCGAACTGGACATTGGAACCTCCGGTCTCGATCCCGATCTCGGACATGACCTTCCGGGCGCCGTCGCGCATGCGCTGGTATTCCCGGTCCGTCAGCGTCTGGGCCGGTGCCACTGTGATGGAGTCGCCGGTGTGCACGCCCATCGGGTCCAGGTTCTCGATCGAGCAAATGACCACAAAATTATCGTGGATGTCGCGCATGACCTCGAGCTCATACTCTTTCCAGCCGACGATCGATTCCTCGATCAAAACCTCGTGGACCCGGCTGTAATCGAGTCCCGTGCGGGCCGTGACCCGGAGCTCCTCAAGATTGTGACAGATGCCGCTTCCCGAACCCCCGAGAGTGAAACTCGCGCGCACGATCACCGGATATCCGATCTTCTCAGCGACCTTCTCGGCCTCTTCCAGAGAATAGGCAAAGTCGCTTTTCGGGAGATCAAGGCCGATCTTCTGCATCGCGCGCTTGAACTCCTCGCGATTCTCAGCCTTTTTGATGGCCTCGTATTTCGCGCCGATCATCTCCACATTATGACGTTTGAACACTCCCGTTTCATAAGCTTCGACCGCAAGATTGAGGCCCGTCTGCCCGCCCATGGTCGGCAGAACAGCGTCCGGTTTTTCCTTGGCGATGACCTTCTCGAGGAATTCGACGGTCAGAGGTTCGATGTACGTCGCGTCGGCAAGCTCCGGGTCCGTCATGATGGTCGCGGGATTCGAGTTAATGAGAACGACCTTGTAGCCTTCGTCCTTCAGGGCCTTCACAGCCTGAGCGCCGGAATAATCGAATTCGCAGGCCTGACCGATGATGATCGGACCCGACCCGATAATGAGGATCTTTTTGATGTCAGTTCTTTTAGGCATAAAACTCCGTATGGCGTATGTCGTATTGCGTATGTCGTATGCCGTCGTTACAACTTCTTTTTTTCCGACATCCGACGTGCGACATATGATTTACGATTTACTATTTTGAATCATGTCATAAAAACGGGTGAAGAGATAATCGCTGTCATGCGGCCCGGGCGCGTTCTCGGGATGGTACTGGACGCAGAAAAGCGGGTGTTTCTTATGCTGGAGCCCTTCGAGCGTTTTGTCGTTCAGGTTCACGTGGGTGATCTCCAGTTCCCCCTTCGGGAGCGTGTCAATATCCACCACAAAGTTGTGATTCTGACTCGTGATCTCGATCTTCCGGGTCTTGAGATCCATGACCGGCTGATTGTTGCCGTGATGGCCGAACTTGAGTTTCGACGTCTTCCCGCCGAGCGCCTGTCCGATCATTTGATGCCCCAAGCAGATCCCGAAAATCGGAAGCTTGCCGATGAGCTTCCGGACCGTCTCGACCAGATACTTCACCGCGGACGGATCGCCGGGACCATTGGACAGGAAAACACCGTCGGGCTGATAGGCCAGGATCTCTTCCGCCGTCGCGTTCGCGGGAACCACCTGGACATGAAAACCATGCTGGTTGAGCTTGCGCAGGATATTCCACTTGGTGCCGCTGTCGACCGCCACCACTTTAAAGATTTTTTTCCTTTGATCACCCCACGCGAATTCCGCAGGCATAACATCCTCAAAAACGTAAGGCTTCTGACACATGACCTCTTTGACGAGATCAACGCCCTCAATGCCCGGAGAGTTCTTGGCTTTTCTGATGAGCTTTTTGGGATCCGTCTCGATCGTGGAAATGACCGCCTTTTTGGCGCCGACGGTCCTCAGATGCTTCACGAGCTTCCGCGTATCGATCCCCTGGATGCCGAGAATGTTGTACTTTTTCAAATAGGCGTCGAGCGTCATCTCGGAGCGGTAATTACTCACCACGGGGCTGAGCTCCTTGATGATAAAGCCTTCGACCCAGGGCCGTGACGATTCCGCGTCGGCGCTGTTGATCCCGTAATTGCCGATCAGAGGGTAGGTCATGCAGACCATCTGGCCTTTATACGAAGGATCGGTCAGAATCTCCTGGTAGCCGGTGAGGCCCGTATTGAAAACGACCTCGCCGAAAGTCTCTCCTTCGGCGCCGAACCCCTCGCCTTCGAACCACAGTCCATCCTCGAGTGCCAGTATCGCTTTTTTCATGGATTCCATTCCCCTAGAGGGCGTATTGATAACCCTTCACAAAAGTATGCAGGACTTTGCCTTTGAGCTTTTTGCCGTAAAAACAGGAATTAAACGACCGGGAATGCACGTGCTCTTCCGCGAAGACCCAGTCTTTTTCCGTATCCACCAGAATAAAATTTGCCTGCTCCCCGGTCTTGAGTCGGCCAAAATTCGTCTTCTTCAGGATCTCCGCCGGCACGAGACTCATCTTCCGAACGATCTCCTCCAGCTTCCATTTCCTCCCGTGGAAGAGTTCCGTCATGATCACCCCGAAAGCCGACTCCAGGCCAATGGTGCCGAAAGGGGCGACTTCAATGTCCCGGTCCTTCTCTTCGAGGGCGTGCGGGGCGTGGTCTGTCGCGATCGCATCGATCGTCCCGTCCTCGAGCCCGGCCATGAGCGCCTGCCGGTCTTTTTCCGAGCGGAGCGGCGGATTCATTTTATAGAAAGTGTCGTACTTGACGAATTCCTCATCCGTCAGAGCGATATGATGCGGCGTCGCCTCCGCGGTGACCGGCAGACCCTCCGCCTTCGCGCGCCGGATCATCGCCACGGCTCCGCGTGTCGAGACGTGGGAAAAGTGAAGATGGCATTTGATGAGCCTCACAAGCTCGATATCCCGCGCCGTCGCGATATCTTCGGCAGCGTTCGGCGCTCCCCGGAGGCCCAGCTTCGAGGAAACTATCCCCTCGTTCATGACACCGCTCAAGCTGATCGAGTGATCTTCGGCGTGGGACATGATCGGAAGTCCGTAGGTCGCGGCATATTCATAGGCGCGGCGGGCCACGCCGGAGTCCATCACCCACCCCCCGTCATCCGTCACAGCGACGGCGCCGGCGTCCTTCATCTCGGCCATTTCGGAGATCTTTTTCCCTTCGCGTCCCTGCGTCAGGGTTCCCGACGGAAAGATATTGAAATTGAGAACGTTCGCGCGTTCCATCTGATACTTCACGACCTGCGCGTTGTCGCAGGCCGGTTTGGTGTTCGGCATGGTCACACAGGCCACAAATCCGCCCGCGATCGCGGCCTGGGCGCCGGACTCGATCGTCTCCTTGTGTTCATACCCGGGTTCGCGGAAGTGGACGTGCAGGTCCACGAGCCCCGGCAAGAGGTGAAGGTTCTTGGCATCAAGGATCTCCGCATCTTCCGACGCGAGATCTTTCCCCCATTTCACGATGCGGTGGCTCTTCACGTGCAGGTCCATCACATCGTCGATCTTGTTGGCGGGATCCACGATGTGGGCATTCCGGATAATGAGGTTCTTGACCGATTGCCCGTTCAGTTTATTTTTCATTTTTGATCGCTCCGCTCAAGAGATAAAGGACCGCCATGCGCACCGCGATCCCGTTGGTGACCTGTTTGAGGATGTAGGACTGGGCGCTGTCCGCGAGAGCGCTCTCGATCTCAACGCCGCGGTTCACGGGGCCCGGATGCATCAGGATCGCGTCCGGTTTCGCGTACTTGAAAAGCTCGGTATTCATGCCGTAGGTACTCGCGTATTCGCGGATACTCGGGAAGAGCGTCTCATTCTGCCGCTCCATCTGGATCCGGAGGAGCGTCACCGCGTCCGCGCCGTCGATGGCCTTCTTGACGTCATGGATCACTTTCACCCCGAGTTCCTCGATTCCCCAAGGGATCAGGGTCTTCGGACCGCAGATCACGACCTCCGCCCCCAGTTTGGTCAGCCCCCAGACGTTCGAGCGCGCCACCCGTGAGTGCAGGATGTCCCCGACAAAAACCACTTTGAGCCCCTTAATCTTTCCTTTGATCTCACGCAGCGTGAACATGTCCAGAAGCGCCTGGGTGGGATGCTCATTGATGCCGTCCCCGGCGTTCACGATACCGCATTTCGTGTAATTGGAGACACGGTGCGGGGCTCCCGAGGAACCGTGCCGCATCACAATGATATCCACTTTGAGCGCCTCGATATTCGCGATCGTATCCCACAGGGACTCGCCCTTGGTCATGCTGGAACCCCCGCTTGCCATGCCGATGGAGTCCGCGCTCAGGCGTTTTTCCGCGAGCTCGAAAGAAACGCGCGTCCGGGTGCTCGGCTCGAGGAAGAGATTCACCACGGTTTTGCCGCGCAGGACCGGGACTTTCTTGACTTCGCGCTGGGAAACTTCACTGAAGGATTTGGCGGTATCGAGGATCAGTTCGATCTCGGCGACCGAAAGGTCCCGAAGCCCCAACAGATCTTTTTGCGTCCATGGCGTCTTGATGTTTTGCGTCATGCCTTCGGCCCTCCCGAAATGACGGCTTCGTCCTCGCCGTCGGTTTCTTTCAAGCGAATGGTGACCCGGTCTTGAAGCGAGGTGGGAACATTTTTTCCGACGTAATCGGCCTTGATGGGAAGCTCCCGGTGGCCGCGGTCCACCAACACTGCGAGCCGTATCACTTTGGGCCGTCCGAGATCGATCAAAGCGTCCAGCGCCGCGCGGATGGTGCGACCGGTGAAGAGGACATCATCCACCAGGATCACGGCCTTGCCTTTGAGATCAAAAGGGATATTCGTTTCGTGGACTTCGGGTTTGGGGCCGACTTCACTCAGATCATCGCGATAGAGGGTGATGTCCAGGATCCCGACGGGGACTTCTTTCTTTTCGATTTCGTAGAGTTTTTTCTGGAGCCGTTCGGCGAGAAAGACACCGCGGGTGCGTATCCCGATCAGCGCGAGATTGGAGATACCCTGATTGCGCTCAAGGATCTCGTGCGCGATACGCGCAAGGACCCGTTCCATGCCTCCCGCATCCAGGACCTGCTTCTCAGACGCGGTCATGAGACACCTCTTCCGGGCACAAAAAAACCCCGCACGTCTGTGCAGGGCCGCTATGAGTTCTTATTTTTTTATCCATCGTCTCACCTTTGTCGGCGTCTCAGCGCCGTCTTAAAAGGATGTGTTACCGTTTCGACTTGCGGAAGAATACCCGCTTCCGCCATTTTTGTCAAGAAATGAGAAGACCTTCTCTATAAGCCGAGTTCTGTGTCTGCTGTTTGCACAGCAGATGATGACCATCTATCTAGGACCTGCATTACTGCAAGCCTCGGTCGGCTTACCCGGCGAAGTTCCGGCATTGCTGCCGGATAGGAACGGGCCGTTCCCGCTTTCGCTCTTCACCCTGTTTAGCCTTTCTTCACGTAGAGATTGCCGCGTTTCACCCCCCGCCATTTTCATGGCAGGGACTCGTCTCTGTGGCTCTAATCCGCTCTGCACCGCAAGCGATACAAAGGGTGGGCGTTACCCACTACGATGCCCTGCGAAGCTCGGACTTTCCTCCCACAGCGGTTGGCCGGGACGTTTCCCAGCTCTCGTCATCTGTGCGCGATCATCCGAGAAGGCCTTCTCAAAAAATCATTCCGCCCCAATTCCTATCAATTTCAAAGCAGTGGAAATTCGGGCTTTCCTTGTCTCCATTTGGAAACAAAATAGTAGCCAAGGATAGATCAAAGAACAAAAAAATCAAGATTGCGCGGGCGCCTTCAAAAGGATCAGCTGATCCTTGGCGAACTCCGCCCAGCTGGTCTTGGGATACTGGCTCGACACCCGCTTGAAAGTTTCAATGGCCTTGACCTTGTCCCCGGACGCGGCGTAACTCTTCCCGACATAGTATTCCGCGATTGGAGCCAAACTCGCCTGAGGGTTGGCGGTCAAGTATTCCTGATACTTTTCGATCGCCTTGGGATAGTTCCCTTTGCCGTAATACGCTTCAGCGGCCGAATACGGGCCGAAGGAATTCAAGGACTGGGAGGCGCATGCCATCCCCAAAAAACATGCCACCAAACACGCCGCGTAAAGACCGAGTTTTTTCATGGGAGACCCCTTAAAATTAAAGTGCAACAAGACGGGTTCAGTCTACTTTTCAGAAGAGACAAGTGTCAAGGATGAAAAAATGCGTATGCCGTAGGCGGCCCACCTTATGCCGCCACGGCAACGTATTGATTTATTGAAAATCAATGGGCCCACCTGGACTCGAACCAGGAACCAAAGGATTATGAGTCCTCTGCTCTAACCGATTGAGCTATGGGCCCGAAACTCTTAACTAGCGTCAGATGAAGTAGTTACAGCAACTTCATCTTTCGCCTTTCCTTCGGAATCTTCAGCTTGTGCCCGTTTTGTGTCTATTTTACCGCTTTTAAGGGCAAAAACCCCATCCAGAACGCCTACGGCTCTCGCCTGATGCTCCGGGCTTAAATGGCTGTAGCGCATGGTCATTTGGATTGACGTATGCCCCAAAAGCTTCGAAACGGTCACCAAGTCTACACCACTCATCACGAGGTGTGAAGCGAAAGTATGCCTGAGGTCGTGAAACGTGAAATCCTCCAGCTCGGCCGCTGTCACCGCCTCATCAAACTCCTTCCGAAAATAGGACGAGAAGATTAAATCGGAATCGGGTTGCTTCCTCAAAGACAGAAGGATGCCCTTCACAGTCTCGTTCATCTGGAGAATCCGGCCCTTTCCTGACTTGGAATCTAGAATGTGGATCTGCCCTCGATGAATATCAATATCCCGCCATGTTAAGGCTACGATCTCTCCCCGCCTCATGCCCGTGTTAAGGCCAAACTTCACAAAGGCCAAAAGCTCGCCCTCGCAGGCTCCGCAAAGCTTCTCTATTTCAACTTTGGAAAGAAATCTCATCCGGGCGTTATTCTCCCGAAGCTTCCGCATTCCATCGCAGGGATTAGGGCGGCGCAATCTCCCCCACGCCTTGGCACGATTAAACATAGACCGCAGCAAAGCCATGCCTCGATTAATGGTGGCCGCCTTAATTTCTTTGGCTAAACGCTGGGCCTTAAAGTCTTCTATATCCTTCGATGTGATTTCAAAAAGGTACCTATTACCAAATATCTTATTGAGAGCCGTTAACCGCTGCTTGACCTGCCCCACTTAGTTGTACCAGCATGAGTGAGAGAGTGGCTGCTGGTTTGACCACCTTAACTGTATTGCTTCTGGTGCCGGAGGACGATAGCCCAGAGAGCTATGCGGCCTGATCGT
>Ga0073936_10000422_pt1 | contig 65026 bp, 56 predicted proteins | sample AliMusrvi5mmetaG_FD_87041 | JGI IMG/M metagenome (GOLD analysis project Ga0073936, IMG submission 87041) | Freshwater lake bacterial and archeal communities from Alinen Mustajarvi, Finland, to study Microbial Dark Matter (Phase II) - Alinen... | ecosystem: Environmental > Aquatic > Freshwater >... | reverse complement strand
GGTTCGCGCCGGATGGCCAGACGATCGTCTACAGCGCCGAATGGGATGGCGGAGCGAGCCAGATCTATTCCACGATTGCCGGCAGCCGTGAATCGCGTCCGCTGGGTTTGCCCGGCGCACAACTGCTCTCGGTCAGCTCCGGTGGCGAACTGGCGATCCTGCTTAATAATTCGAACGGCACCCTGGCACGGGTACCACTGGCAGGCGGTGAGCCGAGGCAGATTCTGGAGAACGTGACGGAGGCTGACTGGTCGCCGGACGGCAAGTCGCTGGCGATTGTCCGGTCTGTCGACGGAAAGTCGCGGCTCGAGTTTCCAGTGGGAACCGTGCTGTATGAGCGGCGCGGCCGGCCACCACATGGAGTGAAGGTTTCGCCCAAGGGCGACGCGATCGCATTCTACGATTTCGATCTGGAGTCTCTGGACTATGCGATCACTACGGTCGACCTGGCGGGCAATCGGCGCATCTTGAGCAGGGGTTGGAAGGGGACCAGCGGGCTCGGCTGGTCAGCTCGTGGTGACGAGGTCTGGTTCAACACCAGCGTTGCAGGCGGGGACCCGGCCATGCGCGCGGTGACGATGGCGGGCAAAGTCCGCGAAGTGACCGAGGCTCCGGTGTGGCTCAATCTGCTCGACATCGGGCGCGATGGCCGCATGCTGCTCACCGAAGTGAGCAATCGCATGGGCATGCGCGCACTGCTGCCTGGAGCGAAGGAGGAGAAGGATCTGTCGTGGCTCGATACGTCGCAGGCACGCGATATCTCCGCCGATGGCAAGGTGCTGCTGTTCCTCGAACTCTCTTATGGCGACGGGCGCAATCCGGCGATCTATATCCGCAAGACCGATGGCTCGCCAGCCGTGCACATCGGCGACGGCGTACGCGCCGCGCTCTCTCCCGATGGCAAGTGGGTGGCGAGCACGGTGCGCGGACAGGGCGGCTCACAACTGATGCTACTGCCCAGCGGACCGGGCGAAGCGCGTTCGCTGACGGCGCAGGGCATGCGATATGAGTCGGCGGAGTGGTTCCCTGATGGCACGCAGATACTGTTCATCGGCGCCGGGAAGGACCGGCCGGCACGCCTGTTTGCTCAGGATTCGCGCGGCGGCAAGCCGGTGCCGATTACGCCGGAGGGCATCACCGGCTGCTGTGTTTCGCCGGACGGGCAGCAGGTGCTGGCGAAGAACAAAGGACGGTTTCTGCTATATCCGGTGAAGGGCGGCGAGCCAAAGTCGCTTGCCGAAGCGGCGGGTAACGAAACGCCGATCCGCTGGCACGCGAGCGGGGATTCTATCTTTGTTGGACGAATGGGCAAGATCAATATCGATCTGCTGCGCCTGGACGCGCGCACCGGGGCGAAGACGGTGGTACGTGAACTTCGTCCGCCAGATCCGGTAGGCGTGACCTCAAGCAGCGTGACGGTTACACCAGACGGCTCTTCCTACGCGTTTTCGTTCCAGCGGGATCTTTCGAACCTGTTCCTGGTGACAGGACTGAAGTAGCGCGCTCGAAGACATCGAGCAGCATGCGATCGGTAAGTCGGCCGGTGGAGGTATTCTGCTGGCTCGGATGGTAGGAACTGATCAGGACCGGATCGAGCGGGTGGGCCACGTTATGACCGAACGTGAACGCAGAGCGGCTCTTGATTGCACCGCGTTCGGCCAGCACGGAGAGGTAAACATCAAACGCCAGCTTGCCCAACACAACCACCACTTTCAAATCCTTCAATAGTTCGAGCTCCCGTTCCAGGTAACCGCGGCAGGCGCGCAGTTCCGTGGGCAGCGGCTTGTTATCGGGAGGCGCGCAGTGGGCGCTGGCGGTGATCCAGGCGTCTTTGAGCACCAGGCCATCGGCGCGAGCTGAGCTTCCGGGTTGGGATGCGAAACCCGCGGCGTGGAGCGCGCGGAAGAGATAGTCGCCGGAGCGGTCACCAGTAAACATTCGGCCTGTGCGATTGGCTCCGTGGGCGGCCGGCGCAAGACCGAGGATGAGCATGCGCGCCTTGGGATCTCCGAACGAAGGCACCGGTTTGCCCCAGTAGTCCCAGTCGCGATAGGCGCGGCGTTTTTCACGCGCGACACCGGCGCAATAGGTCCGCAGGCGTTCGCATTTCTCGCAGTCGGTAATCTCATTCTGGAGGACGACAATTGGATGGCTCATGCTTTCCTATGCACTGTGCCATGATTGCATCAGCATGTCAAAGATCATTCTCGAACAAAACGGACGCGTATCCCGCATCACCATCAGCGGGCCGGAAAAGCGCAATGCGATCGGCCGCGCAAGCGCCGCGGAGTTGCGTGATGCACTGACAAAGGCGGCCGCAGACGAGAGCCGCGTTGTGGTGCTGACCGGCGAGGGCGATTATTTCTGCTCCGGCGGCGACATGAGCGCCAATCATACGGAAGACGTGGCGCAGTATGTGATGCGCGTGGTGAATCCGATCATCCGCACGATCCGGGAGATGAAGAAGCCGGTGGTGGCGCGGGTGCACGGCCCGGCCATGGGACTCGGCTGCAACCTGGCACTGGCCTGCGACATGATCATCGCCAGCACGGAGGCGCAGTTCGGGCAGATCTTCGTGCGCGTGGCCTTGATGCCGGAGGGCGGCGGGACGTTTCTGCTGCCTCGCATCATCGGTCATCCGCGGGCGTTTGAGTGGCTGACGACGGGCAACGCGATCGATGCAAAGGCTGCGCTCGATTTGGGCTTGATCAATTCGGTGGTGCCGTTCAAGAAACTGGACCCGGGGATAGACGAGACGGTCGAAAGGCTGGCTTCGGCGCCGCCTCTGGTGATCGCCGGCATCAAACAGGCGCTGGCCTACAGCCAGTCGCACACCTTAGCCGAGTGCCTGGAGTTTGAGGCACAGCATCAGAAGGCTTGCCTGGAATCGCAAGACTTCCTGGAAGGACGCGCGGCATTTTTGGCCAAGCGGAAGCCCGAATTCAAGGGAAAATAGGGCATGAAGTTTCATACCGAGCATCTGACGATGCTGACATCAAAGCATCGCGAATACATCAATATCACGCCGAAAGTAGAGAGCGCGCTACGCAAGAGCGGCATCAAAGAGGGGATGATTCTTGTCTCAGCGATGCACATCACGGCGGGTGTGTGGGTGAACGATGCCGAGGACGGCCTGATCGCCGATATCGACGAATGGCTGGAAAACCTGGCGCCGTTTCGTGAAGACTATCAGCATCACGGAACCGGCGAAAGCAACGGCGATTCTCACTTGAAGAGCCTGTTGGTGCACCATCAGGTGATTGTGCCGGTGACGGCGGGCAAGCTGGATTTCGGACCGTGGCAGCAGGTGTACTATGCGGAGTTCGATGGCCAGCGGCCGAAGCGCCTGATCATCAAAGTGATGGGCGAATAGGCCGTTTAGCCCAGACCGGGAACGCCGCCCATCGACTTCGCCAGCTTTACCGCGCGCACGATCGCCATCGCCAGGGCTTCAGCCGCGGCGATTCCCAGGGCGTGGAGATCTGCTTCGGCAGTGCCGTGCGACATGGCGATCACCATGTCTCCATCGAACATCGTGTGAGCAGGGCGGACGGTTTGCGTGAGGCCGATCTGGGCCAGTTGGGCCAGTTTGTTGGCTTGCACCTTGGTGAGCTTGGCGTTGGTGGCGACGACGCCGAGCGTCGTATTCTGCCGTTGATAGTTCCACGTAGAGCCGCGCTTCAGTTGCAGCGAAGTGTTCACCAAGTCCATGCTTTTTTCCGATTCGCGCGCGCCGGCGATGAGTTCGTTCGACTCCGGATCGAAGATATCGCCAAAGGCATTCACGGCTGCGATGGCGCCAACACGCACTCCGGCGAAGGGTCCATCGAGCCAGACCGTCGCCGAACCGATGCCGCTCTTCATGGCGCGCGACATGCCGAACAGCTTGCCGACAGTCGCGCCGGTGCCTGCGCCCACACAACCTTCAACAACTGCATTGGACGTTGCAGCCGCCGCGGCAGCCTCACCCATTTCGCGACTTGGGCGAACGTGCGCTTTGCCGATGCCGAGATCATAGAGAATCGCCGAGGGGACGATAGGCACCACGCCATAGGTGGTCTTGAAGCCTGCGTTGTGCTGGGCCAGATAGCGCCGGACGCCACTGGCCGCTTCGAGTCCAAAGGCACTGCCGCCAGCAAGAACAACGCCGTGAACCGCGTCAGTGACGTGCAGCGGACTCATGGTGTCAAACTCCGCTGTGCCGGTGCCGCCGCCGCGCGCATCCACGCCCGCTACCGCTCCGGCGGGGCACAGAATCGCGGTGCAACCGGTCAATGCGTCGAAGTCGGAAGCGTGCCCGACTTTGATCCCTTCAATATCGGTTAAGCCCTTCATAAGTTCGGTACTGGTTGTATGGTAGCATCGTGATTCAGGAGCCACTTTTTGTTCGACATTCTGAAGGCGCCGGTTCTTGCATTTCAGGAGTTCATTACGTTAGCCGGACGCGCTACGTTTAACGTAGTGCGCCGCCCCCACTACGGTGACGACATCTCGCTGCAGATGGATGTGGTCGGCGTGGGAAGCCTGCCGATTATTCTGCTGATCGGTTTCTTCAGCGGGTCGGTCATGGCGCTGCAGATGTCGCGCGCGCTGGCGCAGTACGGAGCCGCGGGCAAAGTCGGCGAGATCACCGCAATCACACTGGTGCGCGAATTGGGCCCGGTGCTCACGGCGCTGTTATTTGCCGGCCGCAACGCCAGCGGCATCGCCAGCGAACTGGGCTCGATGAAGGTTACCGAGCAGATTGACGCGATGCGCGCGCTGGGCACCGATCCGCTGCAGAAGCTCGTCACACCACGCCTGATCGCTGCCTGTTTTGTGCTGCCACTGCTGACCATCATCGCGGATTTTATCGGCATGATCGGTGGCTACATCATGGCTGTGCCGATTCTTGAGCTCACCACGTCGTCGCAATATTGGAACACGGCCTATCTTTCGCTCGAATATAACGACATTACGCAGGGGCTGCTCAAACCGCTGCTATTTGCTTTTGAGATTGCACTGGTAGGCTGCTACTACGGCATGCGCACCTCGGGCGGAACCCAGGGTGTTGGACTGGCGACGACGAAAGCAGTAGTCGCGTCATCGGTCTGGGTTTTCGTGATCGACATTTTCATCACAAGGGCATTCGTATGGTACGCGGCGATTCGGTCCTAAGGTTTGAGGCCGTTTCGCTGAGCTTTTTCGGTGAAACCGTGCTGGATAATGTTTCGTTCAATATTCCTGCAGGCGGAACACGCGTGGTGCTGGGAGCGGCGGGCAGCGGCAAGACGGTGCTGCTGAAGCTGTCACTGGGATTGCTGAAGCCGGACACAGGACGGATTTTTCTGTTCGGCACGGACGTCACGCGTTTCGAGGAATCACAGTGGTACGGAATGCGGGCAAGAGTGGGCGTACTGTTCCAGGAGGGCGGGCTGTTCGATTCGATGAACATTGAGGAGAATGTGTCGTATCCGCTGGTGAACCAGGAGGTCCACGCGGGCCACGCCGCGAACGCGCCGGAGATGGCGCGCGAGTCGCTCAAGTTCGTGGGACTGGAACACACTATGGAGAAGTTTCCGAGCGAGCTCTCCGGAGGCATGCGGCGGCGCGTTGGAATCGCGCGCGCGACGGTCACTTCGCCGGACCTGCTGCTATACGATTCTCCAACCGCCGGACTGGATCCGATCACGGCGAATCGAATCATTTCGCTCATCATCAAAGACAGAGAGCTGCACAACACCACCTCCCTGATCGCAACGCATCGGGCACAAGACGGGCATATGCTGGCGAATTTCCGCTACAATCCTGATAGTGGAACCGTGGTGCGTACAAGCGTAGGGGAAGACAACGGAACACGCTATTTTGTGATGCAAGAGGGGCGGCTGGTATTTCATGGGACGGAAGCGGAGCTAGATGCTTCCACCGATCCTTACGTCTCAAAGTTCATCATGCGGCAATAGAGAAAAATTATGCCATCGGCCAAAAAAGTAAGCTGGGCGCAGTTGCGGGTTGGGGTTATGGCAGTCGCCGCCATGATTCTATTGGGGGTGCTTGTCTTCCTGCTAAGCGGAAGCGGGAGCTTCTTCGGCAAAGACGTGACGGTCTACACCTTCATGGATGATTCCGCGGCGATGACCAAAGGAGCACCGGTCCGGCTGAACGGAATCCTGGTGGGAAAAATCTCGGGGATCGATCTCTCCGGAGAGAATACGCCTAACCGCATTGTGAAAATCTCGATCGAGATCGCCGCCGACAAGCTGACCGTCATTCCGCAGGATTCCATCGTATCGGTGGGTGCGGAGAATCTGCTCGGCACCAAGTACCTGAATATCCAAAAAGGCAAGGACAAGACGCCGATCCGTGCCGGCGGCGAGATCAAGAGCCGCGATACGCGCGAGTTTCAGGATCTGGTGAATGCAGCGTATCCGGCCATGGAATCGTTGCAGAGCATCATCGTCCGGCTCGATAAGATCGTCGGGTTGGTGGAATCGGGCAAGGGCAGTATCGGCAAACTCCTGGTGGACGACGAACTCTATCAGCGCGTGGTGCAGACCATCGCCGAAGTGCAGAAGGTAGTGGAAGCGGTTTCGAACGGCAAGGGCACGATGGGCAAGCTGCTGTACGATGACGCTGTGTACGAACAGGTGAAGACGTCACTGGGCCGCACCGATAGTTTGCTGAAGGACATTCAGGACGGCCAGGGCACGGCAGGCAAGCTATTGAAGGATCCTGCGCTCTATGACGACCTGCGCAAGAGCGTGGCCAAGATCAATGTGTTGATCGACGACCTGAACGCAGGCAAGGGCACAGCTGGCAAGCTGCTGAAGAGCGAGGAACTGCATCAGCAGGTCTCCTCTCTTGTTACCAAACTGGATAAGATGGTGGGCACATTTGACACCATGGCCGGCAAGATCAACGCAGGCGAAGGAACACTCGGACAGTTGCTGGTGAATCCGCAGCTGTACGAATCGATGAATGGCACGGCGAAGGAAGTCAATGGCCTGATGAAGGACTTCCGCTCAAATCCGAAGAAGTTCCTCACCATTCAGCTGAAGCTGTTCTAACGATGTCCGGACGGCTGCTGGTTGTGAATGCAGACGACTTTGGCTTCACGCGCGGCGTGAATGCGGGCATTGTCGACGCGCACAAGAACGGAATCCTCACGGCGACAACGTTGATGGCCAATGGCGATGCTTTTGACGATGCCGTGCGACTGGCGAGAGAGACTCCGTCACTCGATGTCGGTTGCCATTTGGCGCTAATCGGCGGCAAGTCGTTAGTGGAGCGGCAGCGCGAGCTGCCGGCATCTCCAGCGGCTCTGGTTCGCGCAGTGCTGGCAGGCCGGATTCCCATCTACGAAGAGCTCTCGGCGCAGGTGCGCAAGATCGTGGCGGCAGGCATTTCGCCGACGCATCTCGATACGCACAAGCACACGCATCTGCTGCCGCCGGTGCTCAATGCGGTAGCGCGGATTTCACAGGAGACAGGAATCCGCTGGGTTCGCGCACCGTTCGATGCGAAACTCGCTTATCGCGCTCCCGGAAAGAAGAAGCTGGTTGGTGGAGCGCTACGGTTACTTCGCGGACACATGGGCAGAGTGCTCAGAAGTCACGGCTGCCGGTCGACGGATTACTTCGCCGGTTTCCAGATCACGGGCCGGTTCACTTCAGCGGACCTGGTGAAGCTGTTCGCGGAGTTGCCCGAGGGCTCCACGGAGTTCATGTGTCATCCCGGCTACAACGACACAGAGCTGGGCGCAGCGCCGACACGGCTCAAGCAGAGCCGCGCCGATGAACTCGCGGCGCTGACGTCGCGGGAGACATTCGAAGCAATCACAAAGCACGGAATACGGCTGGTCCGGTATCGCGAACTGTAGCCTGATATAGAATGGCGGCATGACATGGCTGCCGGCACTCTTCCTGCTCACATCGATCGCTGCATGCGCCGGGGACGGCTTCGTCTCGTTGATGCCGAAGAAGAGTATCAGCGAACACTGGACCGTGGACGGCAAGGCTCCGGCGGAGGCATGGACGCTGCGCAACGGCATGATCGCGTGCACAGGACAGCCGTACGGATTTCTGCGCAGCAAGAAGGTCTACAGGAATTTCATCCTGCGCGCGGAGTGGCGGTTTCAGCTGGGCTGGGAAGCGAAGAAGGACGACGAGTGGCCGAACGCCGGCTTCTTCATTCATGCGCGCGAGATCAAGGACGGCTGGCCTGTGTCGCTTGAAGTGCAGGGCTATTTCGGCGAAGCGGGCAGCCTGTTTGGCGTGCACGGCGGCAAGATCACGGGTGCCAGGCGCGGACCCTTTGTGAAAGACAGGCCGGCGTTCGGAGCGTGGGACAAGTACGAGATCACGTCGCGCGATGGCAAGGTGACAGTGGTGTTGAACGGGGTGCTGGTGAATGAAGGGACGGGCGCGTCGCCCCCCGATGGCAACGTCTGCCTGCAATCGGAAGGGTGGCCGGTCTACTATCGCAACGTGATGATCAAGGAGCTGCCATGATCGGGCGGCGCGAGTTCCTGGCCTCTGCACTTGCCGCCGGACAATCAACGGCGGCGCCAACGCAATTCCAACTGGCCTGCATGACGCTGCCCTATTCGGCCTTTCCACTTGCGCGGGCGCTCAGCGGAATCAAAGCTGCGGGATACCGGTATGTGGCCTGGGGCGTGAATCACAAGGAGGCCGATGGCATCGCGCGACCCGCGCTTGCAGTGGATGCGCCGGAGCGCGAGGCGGCAACACTGGCGGCTCGCTGCCGCGACATGGGGCTCGAACCGGTGATGATGTTTTCCACCGTTCACCTGGAAGCCGCAAATGCACAGGATGCGCATCTGCGCCGGATCGGGCAGGCCGCGGCGGCGCGAGTTCCGTTCCTGCTTACCTTCGGCAAGACGGCACCCGGCGAACAGGAGGCCTTTATCCGTAACTTGAAGGCGATGGCGCCGCAGGCACGGGCGGCCGGAGTCACGGTGGTGGTGAAGCAGCACGGCGGCAACTCCGGCACGGGACAGGCTTGCGCGCGTATACTGAAGGCGGTTGGAGAATCGTCAGTCCGTATGTGCTACGACGCAGGCAACGTGCTCGACTATGAGAAGCAGGATCCGATCCCGGATATCAAGACCTGCATCCAGGACATCCGTGCCTTCGCCATTAAGGACCATCGCAATACTCCGCGCAGCGAGGATTGCGGCCCGGGCTTCGGCGAGATCGACCACTACAAATTGCTTCAGCCATTTTTACGCACAGGCCTGACCATTCCTCTGGCCTGTGAGAATATTTTCGAACCACTGGTCGCGCGGCCGGCTAGCCCGGACGGTATCGACGCCCTGGCACGACGCGCCCGGGAGTACATGGACAGTGTGCTGCGCGGACTGAAATCATATGGAGACTTATAAATGAATCGCAGAACTTTCGTTGTAAGCGCGGCCGCCGCTGCGCAGGCAAGCTTCGCGCAGTCGCCCAACAATCAGGTTGCGACGGCCATGATCGGTGTCGGCAACCGCGGCAGCTTCCTGCTCAGCGCCGTGATGAAGCAGCCGGACGCGCGCGTGGTGGCGCTGTGCGACATCAAACCGGACCGGCTGGATAAGGCGGCGACAGTAGCGGCAAAGGACAACCCTTCGACCACAAGCGACTGGCACAAGATCATCGAGCGAAAGGATATCGATGCCGTTTACATTGCGACGCCGCCATACCTGCACGCGGAGATGGCCATCGCAGCGCTGAAGGCCGGCAAGCATGTCTATTGCGAGAAGCCGATCGGCACTACTCCGGCGTCGATCCGCGAGTTGATCAAGACGGCGAAGGCTTCGAAAAAGATCTTCATGCCCGGCCAGCAACTGCGCTCCATGATTCAGTTACAGGATGCGGTAAAGAAGATTCAGGATGGCGTGATCGGCGACATTCTGTTCGTGAAGGCGCAGCGGCATGCGTCGGCGGATCTGCCATACGACGGCCCGTCGGGCGACTGGTACTACAACTTCGCCAAGTCGGGCGGCTATCTGGTGGAACAGTCCGTGCATAACCTCGACCTGTGCAATTGGGTGATCGGCCAGCATCCCACACGCGCCGCAGGCTTCGGCGGCATCAATCTTCACAAGGACGAGCCGAAGGGCCGCGACATCTACGATCACCAGAGCATCACGTACGACTATGCAAATGGCGTGAAGCTCTCCTTCACGCAGATGGTGTTCCATCCGCGCCGGATGCCGGTGAACAATCAGTATGTGAATGTGTATGGCAGCAAGGGATCGGTGGAGTTGATGGGTGGCGCGACTCTCTATTCGATCGATGGCAAGGACCAGTCCGTGCTGTCGCCGAAGGTGGAAGAGAAGAGCGACGCGCACATGCGGGCGTTCTTCGATGCGGTGCATAGCGGCGGCAAGCAGCCTGCCGATATTACGATCGGCGCCACGGCCGCGTTGACGGCGATCCTTGGCAATGAATGCTGCCGCCAGGGCAAAGTGATTTCGTGGAAGGAGCTTGGCGTCGAGGTATGATGCGCAGCGAGGGATGCCGGTAACGGCGGAGCAGATCGATCTCTGGAGGCGTTCTCCATCAGAGCATCAGCGTCTTGAGTTCAAAGAGGCCAAGCAACAATACGATTTCAAGAAGTTGTGCCAGTACTGCGTGGCGCTCGCCAATGAGGGCGGCGGCTTTCTGCTGCTGGGCATCGCGGATAAGCCTCCGCGCCCGGTGATTGGCACGCGGGCCTGCCGCAGTCCGGTGGAGCATGCGCAGAAGTTGCATGAGGCACTGGGGTTCCGCGTGGATGTCAATGACGTGGCGCATCCGGACGGGAGAGTTGTCGTCTTTGAGGTGCCCACCAGACCGCGCGGCACAGCTTACCATCTGGAGGGCGCCTACCTGATGCGCTCGGGTGAGTCATTGGTCCCGATGAGCGAAGACCAGTTGCGGCGGATCTTCGCCGAAGGGAAACCGGACTGGGTGGAAGATCACACGCGCGCAGGATTGACCGCACGCGAGGTGATTGACCTGCTCGATACGCAGACGTTTTTCGAGCTACTGAAACTGCCGTATCCAACGAACCAGACTGGCGTCATTGGGCGCCTGGAAAGAGAGCGGCTGATCGATGCGGTCGACGGCACCTTCCGCGTCCGCAGACTCGGCGCATTGCTGTTGGCAAAACGGCTGGACGATTTCGAGGACGTCGCCCGCAAAGCTCCACGAGTAGTGGTGTATTCGGGGAATTCGAAATTGGAGACGCGGGTTGATCAGGAAGGCGCAAAGGGCTATGCGGTCGGGTTTCAGGGATTGATCCGCTTCGTGGTCGCGCAGTTGCCACAGAATGAGGCGATCCACGATTCGCTGCGGCGGGAGTTTCGCTTGGTACCGGAGGTCGCGCTCCGAGAGCTGATCGCGAATGCCTTGATCCACCAGGATCTCACGCTCGGCGGAAGTTCCGTGATGGTGGAGATCTATTCGGACCGCATCGAAATCTCAAATCCCGGTGAACCGATCGTGCCGGTGGACCGCTTTATCGATGGGTACCAATCGCGCAATGAACGACTGGCTTCGATGATGCGTCGCATGGGCATCTGCGAAGAGAAGAGCAGCGGCGTGGATCGCGTGATCCAACTGGCCGAATCCTACCGGTTACCTGCGCCCGATTTTCGTGCCGGCCATCGGCGCACGCAGGTGATCATTCACGGTCCGCAGGAGTTTGATCACATGGACCGCGATGACCGTGTCCGCGCCTGCTATCAGCATTGCTCGCTGAAATGGGTGATGTCTGAGGCGATGACCAATCAATCGCTACGCGAACGCTTTCAACTGCCGGAGAGTAAAAGCGCTATCGTGTCGCAGGTGATCGCCGCGGCGATCGATGCAGGCAAAGTGAAGGCGGACGAGCGGGTCGGCGCGTCTCGCAAATTTGCCCGCTATCTGCCGTTTTGGGCGTAGAGAGCTTATTTAAGCGATACCCCTCAAAATCGGGGTAAAAAATTTCAAGTGATTGAAAAGCGGTCACTTCTTATTTAAGCGTTACCCCTCAAAACGGCTATTTCACGCCACCCATCATCGCTTTGACGGGCTTGCTGGCTGCCCCTAGAAGCACGGCTGCGGCCAGCATGACTGCACCGACAGCGCTGAACAGTTGCACGTAGCCAAGCGCTTCGGTATAGCCAGACGCGAGGCCTGCCAGTAGATTTCCAAGTGACGTAGCAAGAAACCAGATGCCCATCATCTGGCCCACCAGCTTGCGCGGCGCAAGCTTCGTCATGCCGCTCAGGCCCACAGGGCTCAGACATAATTCCGCAGTAGTGGCGAGGAAATTCGCCCAGAACAGCCACATGATCGAGACCTTCACGTTGCCCACCGCGTACATGCCGGCCCAGGCCATCAGGAAGAAACTCAACGCGATTTGCAATAGGCCATAGGCGAACTTGCCGGGCAGCGAAGGTTCGCGGCTACCAAGTTTGATCCAAATCCAACCGATCACTGGCGCCAGCGCGATCACGAAGAAGGCTGGCAACGATTGAATCCAACCCGCCGGGATCTCGTAGCCGAAGACGAAGAGATCGGTGGAACGCATCGCGAACAGGTTGAGCGTAGAGCCGGCCTGTTCGTAGCCACCCCAGAAGACTGCCGAAAGGGCGCACAGTATGAGCACGACGGCGAGGCGCTTCTTCTCGGTGGCGTCGAGACCGCCGAACCAGAACTGATAAGCAAAGTAGCCCAACAGCAGAATCGGAATGAAGAAACTCATCGCACTCGCCACGCCTTCGGGATGCAGGGGGAAGGTGCCGGTGACATGCATCGCGGCAAGTGCGGCGCCGATGACGGCCACCGTACCGAGTCCTTTGAAGGCCATGCCGATCGCGGCACTGCGCTGCTCCGGACTGATGCCTCGCAGTTCACCGGCAGTGCCCAAATATTTCGCGCCCAGCTTGTACTGAATGAGGCCGAGCACCATTCCGACACCAGCCACTGCAAAGCCGAGATGCCAGTTGATCTTCTCACCGAAGTAGCTACACAACAGTGGACCGATCATTGCGCCCAGATTGATGCCCATGTAGAAAACCGAAAACGCGGAATCGCGCCGCGCGCCGCCTTCCGGATAGAGGTCGCCGACCATCGCGCTGACATTGGGTTTCAGCAAGCCGGTTCCCATCGCGATCAGCGCCAGACCAGCGTAGAACAGAAACATCGGGCCAACCGCCATGCTGAAGTGCCCGCAGGCGATCAGCACGCCGCCCCAAAACACGGCTGTCCTCTGACCCAAAATGCGATCCGCAATCCAGCCGCCCGGTAACGCCAGCAGGTAAACACTGGCAGTATAGACGCCATAGATGGCCGCAGCGGTCTTATCGGAAAAGCCATACCCCCCGCGCAGATTGTCGACAAGAAACAGAATGAGGAGTCCTCTCATGCCGTAATAGCTGAGACGCTCCCACATTTCGGTAAAGAACAGCGTGGCAAGTCCACGCGGGTGGCCCATGAAGGTCATGGCAGTATTGTGGCATAGGCGGCGAGTCCGGCGCATTTGCGATAGAATCTACTGGGACAAGGAGAATGGGACATGTATCGGCTAGATTCGGATAAACCTGTCGAATTTTGCGACGGGCTGCGCCGCAGAGACTTTCTGCATGCGGGCACGCTGCCTTTTCTCGGCTTTGGATTGACGCAGTTTTTTGGCATGAAGGCCATGGGCGCTGTCGACGAATCCAAGGGCAACACCAACTGCATCATGCTCATGTTGATCGGCGGGCCCTCGCAGCTCGACACCTTCGACATGAAGCCCAACGCGCCCATCGAAATCCGCGGCCCGTACAAGCCCATCAAGACCAACGTTCCGGGCATTGAGATATCCGAGAATTTCCCGCGCATTGCGAAACATGCCGACAAGTTCTCAATCGTGCGCAGCATGTACCATAACGCCGCCGCAGTGCATGACACCGGCCACCAGATGGTGCAGACCGGCCGCCTGTTTCAGGGTGGCATCGAGCACCCCAGCATCGGCAGCGTGCTGGGAAAACTGAAAGGCCCGAATGGCGACGTTCCACCGTATGTACTGCTGCCGAGACCAATTGGCGCCACCGGCGGCAACATGCCGCACGGCCACGCCGCGGGCTTCCTCGGCAAAAGTAACGATCCGTTTATCCTGAATGCCGATCCGTCCGATCCGAACTTCCGCGTCCCGGATCTGCTACCGCCTGACTATTTGAGTTCGTATCGCGTCGACCGCCGCAAGGACTGGCGCTCCATGATCGACCGGTCGGTCAGCAAGTTTGAAACGTCCCAAGACGCCCGGTTGCTGGATGGCACGTTCCAGCAGGCCTATACATTGATGTCTTCGCAGAAGGCCCGTGAAGCGTTCGAACTGCACAAGGAGCCGGAAGCGGTCCGCCAGAAGTACGGCATGAATCGATTTGGCCAAAGCTGCCTGCTCGCGCGGCGCATGATCGAAGCGGGCGTGCGCTACGTGACGATCAACATGTTTGAGACCGTGTTCGACGAGATCACGTGGGACATCCACGGCTCGAAGCCGTTCAGCCCCATCAGTTGCTATCGCGATCTGGTCGGCCCGATGTTCGACATGGCGTACAGTTCGCTCCTGGAAGACCTGAGCCAGCGCGGATTGCTCAGCAACACGATGGTGATCGCCTCAGGCGAGTTCGGCCGAACACCGAAAGTGAATCCGGCGGGAGGGCGCGACCACTGGCCCATGTGCTGGAGCATGCTGGCTGCTGGCGGCCCGCTGAAAGGCGGAAAAATCGTTGGCTCATCGGACGAGATCGGCGCCATGCCCAAGGACAGGCCAACCACACCTGCCGAACTCGCGGCGACTATCTATAAAGGCCTCGGCGTCGATCTGCGCACCGAACTACCCGGCGCGCAGGGGCGTCCGATACCGCTGGTGGACCGCGGCGTGGAGCCGATCGCAGAGTTGTTCAGCTAACCCATATGCATCTCCTATTTTTGTTCGCTGGCGCGCTGTTGGCGCAGGATAAGGCCCCATCGCCCGTGAGCTTTCGCAATCAGGTGATTCCGGTGCTGACGAAGATGGGCTGCAACCAGGGCGCATGCCACGGGGCACTGGCAGGCAAGAACGGCTTCAAGCTCACGTTGCGCGGCTACGATCCTGATGCCGATTACGACACGCTGACCAGACAGGCAGTTGGCCGCCGAGTGTCGCTGGCCGATCCGGCTTCGAGCCTGCTCCTCCAAAAGGCGACCTTTGGAATTCCGCACGGCGGCGGCAAGCGCTTTGCGAAGGACTCACTCGAATACAGAATCATCTTCGATTGGATCGCGGGAGGCGCGCCTCCACCACTGGCCAGCGACCCCGAAGTAGTCTCTCTCCAAGTGACCCCGGCTCAAGCAATATTGAAGCCTGGTGCGGAACAGCAACTCACCGTCCGCGCGAAGTACAGCAACGGCAAGGTGGAAGACGTCACCCGCTGGGTGAAGTACAACTCCAACAGCGAAGCAGTGGCCAGTGTGGATGACTCGGGCAAAGTGAAGATGACCGGCAACGGCGAAGTGGCCATCACGCTCTACTACCAGAGCCGCGTGCTGTATTCGCGATTGGTGGTGCCGTTTCCGAACCAGGTAGACTCAGCGGCGTACACGCAATTCGAGCGCAGGAATTTCATCGATGACCTGGCGCTGGCAAAGTGGAAGTCGCTGAACCTCGCGCCAAGTGCGCGCGTATCTGACGCAGGCTTCCTGCGCAGAGCCTACCTCGACGCGGCCGGCATCCTCCCCTCTGCCGAAGAGGTGGAGCAGTTCTTAGCCGACAAATCCGCGGACAAGCGCGCAAAGATGATCGATCGCCTGCTTGAGCGCGACGAGTTCGTCGACTACTGGGCCTACAAATGGAGCGACCTGCTACTGGTATCGAGCCGCAAGCTTCGATCGAACACCATGTGGTCGTTCTACTACTGGATTCGCGATTCCGTAAAGGCCAACAAGCCCTGGGATCAATTCGCGCGCGATATCTTCACTGCATCCGGCAGTAACCACGAAAACGGCGCACTGAACTACTTCGTACTGCACAAAGACCCGATTCTATTGAGCGAAAACGCCACTCAGGCATTCCTCGGCCAGCGCCTCACCTGCGCCCGCTGCCACAATCACCCGCTCGAAAAGTGGACCCAGAAGCAGTACTATCAGCTCGCGAACCTGTTCGCGCGCATAGGTGTGAAGAGTGGACCGGAAGGCGGCGAATCCATCATCTTCGCCAAGACCTCCGGTGACGTGAATCATCCAAAACTGCTCAAACCGCTCGCGCCCACTCCGCTCGATGGCGACGCAATGTCCCTCGAATCGCTCGACGACCGCCGCGCCCATTTCGCAAAGTGGCTCACCGATAAAAAGAATCCCTACTTCGGCCGCAACGTCGTCAACCGCGTCTTCGGCAACTTCATGGGCCGCGGGTTGGTGGACCCGATCGACGATCTGCGCGCAACGAATCCAGCTTCGAACGAAGAGATGCTCGCCGCACTGACAAAGGACTTCATCGACCACGGCTACGACGTCAAGCGCCTCATCCGCACCGTGATGAACTCCGGCATCTATCAACTCTCATCCGAAGCCAATGCGACAAACCAGAACGACAATGTTTTTTACTCCAAGTACATCGTCAAGCGGTTGCCTGGGGAAGTGATTCTCGACGCGATGTCGCAGGTGACCGGCGTGCCCTCGAACTTCGCCGGTTATCCGGCCGGCACGCGCGCCATGCAACTGCCCGATTCACAGGTGCAGTCGCAGTTCCTCGCCTCCTTCGGCAGGCCTCCGCGGCAGATCTGCGATTCGAGCGAACGTTCCTCTGACCCCAGCATTCCGCAGGCGCTGCATGTCATCAATGGCGACACGCTGAACAAGAAGCTCAGCGCCCCTGATGGCTACGTCTCGCTGCTCATCAAGCTCGGCCTCTCAGACAGACGAATCGTCGAGCATATGTATCTATCGGCCTTCAGCCGGTACCCAAGCGAAACGGAATCGGAGACACTCTCTGGAGCCCTCAAGCAAAGCCGCGCCAGCAAAGACGCACGCAAGCAGGCCGTGGAAGACATGATGTGGGCGCTGCTCACAGGCAAAGAGTTCCTGTTCAATTACTAGGGCCACATGAAACTCGCACTGATTGTTCTTGCAAGCACCTCGGCCATCGCCGCTCCGAAACCGCAGATCTACTCCATGGCGTGGAGCGCCGACGGCAAGACCATCGCAGCCGGAGGCTTCCGCGAAGTCCGCCTCATGGATGGATCGGGCAAGCCAACCGCCACGCTCGCCGGCGAAATCGAAGCCGTACGCGCCGTCGCATTTTCTCGCGATGGCAAACTGCTCGCCGCGGCAGGCGGTGTCGCCGCGAAGAAGGGTGAGGTAAAGATCTGGGATGTTGCCAAACGCGAAGTGCTCGTCACCATCGCGGGCCATTCCGATTCCATATACGCCGCGGCGATCTCACCCGACTCAAAAACCATCGCCACCTGCAGCTACGACAAGCTGATAAAAATCTGGAGCGTGGAAACAGGGAAAGAGGTCCGCACGCTCAAGGACCACATCGATGCGGTCTTCGCGCTGGCGTACACTCCCGATGGCTCGAGGCTCGTCTCAGGCTCAGCCGATCGCTCCGTAAAAATCTGGAACCCCTCCACCGGCGAACGCCTCTATACACTGAGCGATCCGACCGACGCCATCAACACCATCGCGATTTCGCCGGATGGCAAGCTCGTCGCCGCCGCAGGCGTCGATAAGTCGATCCGCATCTGGTCGCTCGGCGCAAACGGCGGCGCGCTCGAACTCTCGCAAATCGCCCATGAAGACGCAATCCTGAAACTCGCCTGGTCGCCCGACGGAAAAACAATCGTCTCCGCATCTGCCGATCGCACCATCAAACTCTTCAAAGCAGCCGACCTTTCGCCCATCCAAACCATCGCGCCACAGCCCGACTGGATCTACGCGCTGGAATTCGCGCCCGATAGCCGCCGCTTCGCCGCGGGCCGCCTCGATGGGTCCTTGCAGTTCTACGATGTCGCCCAATATCTAGCCACGAGGTAATCACGCATGTTGAAAAGATTTCTGCTTCTCTCCACGGCAACTGCGACCCTGTTCGCACAGCAGCATCCAACTGGCACACGGCTCACACCGCCAACGGTAGCCGCGGTAACACCACGCGGCGTCGCCCGCGGCGCAACCGTCGAGCTCACCGTGGAAGGCTTCAACCTCGCCAAGTCCTCCGCAATCTATTTCAACAAGAGCGGCATCAAAGGCCGCATCCTGCGAGTGAAAGAATTGCCCGACGCCTCGGATGTGCGACTAGGCTCCAACGGCACCGTCTCGACCGTCGACCTCGGCCCGCTCCCCCCGCGCAATCAGGTCACAGTGGAACTCGACATCGCCCCCGGCGCAGAAGTCGGCGAAGTATCCTTCCGCGTGCAGACGCCGCTCGGCACCAGCCCCGAAGGCACTTTCCTCATCGAGCCTTACTACGGCGAGAGCCCCGACCGCGAACCGAACGACACTCCAGAAGAGGCCTTTGAAACCTATCTGCCAACAATCCTCGTCGGTGCCATCGCCAAGCCCGGCGATCTCGACCACTACAAGATCCAGGCCCGCGCCGGACAAGAGTTGGTCTTCGATAACACCGGCGGCCAGATCGGCTCCACACTGATTCCCATCATCTCGATTCTGGATTCGACCGGCGCCGCAGTCAAGACCTCTCTGACCACACCCTTCGCCCACAAGTTCGAAAAGGCAGGCACCTACTTCATCCGCGTTGCGGACTACCAACAGAGCGGCCGCGCCAGCCACACCTATCGCATCAAGGTCGGCGAATTCCCCGTCGCAACAGCGGCCTTCCCACTCGGCGTGGAAAAAGGCAAGAGCGCCCAGATCGAATTGCGTGGGTATCACCTGGCGAGCACGAAGGTCTCCGTAAAAGGCACGGCATCGGCAGAACAGGAAGATGCCTTGATGCTACGCCCAGAAGATGCCTTCAATAATGTAAAGCTAGCCGTCGGAGACGAACCTGAAATCTCAGCCGCCGGCAAAGGGCCGCAAGCGGTTCCCTTCCCCGTAACCATCAACGGACGTGTGCCACAAAAAGCGTCCCAAGAGTTCCGCTTCAGCCTTCGCAAGGGCCGCACCATCGTCGCCGAAGTAAAGGCGCAGCGGCTTGGCTCAAAGCTCGATTCGGTAATCGAAATTGTCGACGCCAAAGGTAAGCCCATCGAACGAGCCGTCGTGCAGCCCGTGTGGGAAACATCGCTGGTTCTGCGCGACCACGAATCCACAGGCGCCGGCCTGCGCATCTCCAACTGGAACGGACTCGCCGTGGGCGATGTGGTCATGGCGGGCAGCGAAGTCGCTCGCGTCGAAGCCCTGCCGCGCGGCCCCGATGACGACATGCGCGTCGAATCGTTCGGCGGCCTGCGCTCCACATTGCTAGATACGACAGCCGAGGCCCACGCCGTCGACCAGGCCTTCTACAAGGTAAAGATCCTTCCCGCGGGTGCAAAGCCGATGCCCAACGGCCTCCCAATCGCGCACGTCAACTATCGCAACGACGATGGCGGCGCAGGCTACGGCCGCGACTCGCTCCTCCACTTCACTGCACCCTATGACGGCGACTTCATCATCCGCATCAGCGACGTCCGCGGACTTGGCGGCGACGACTACGCCTATCGCCTCACGCTGCGCGATCCGAAGCCGGACTTCCGCCTCACCGTGGCCCCGAAGAATCCGAACGTGCCGCGCGGAGGCAGCATCCCCGTCACCGTGACGGCCTTCCGCATGGACGGCCACAACGCGCCAATTGACGTCGCGCTGGAAGACCTGCCCGCCGGACTCCATGCCACCAAAGGCGTGATCCATCCCGGCCAAACCACCGCCACGTTATTGCTCAGCGCCGATGACGCTGCCACGCTCGCCACCGCCGCACCGCTAATGGCGATGGGCACCTGCGGCAACGCCGCACATTTCGCCAACCCTGAGGACAAACTGAAATTGATATCATTGATGCCGAAGCCGGACATTTCGATGACGGCCGCGACCAGGGAAGTCATCCTGGAGCCCGGTGGATCGGCCGAGATCACAGTCAGGATCAAACGCCAGAACGGGTTCGCGGGCCGTGTGCCGGTGCAAGTGATGAATCTGCCGCCGCGCGTATTGGTTCCCGATGTTGGACTGAACGGTGTCCTCTTAAATGAGACAGACACCGAGAGGACCTTCGTGATCGAAGCGCTGCCGACGGCCGAGCCCGTGGAGCAGTATATTTATGTTTCCGGCAATGTGGAGACGCGTTCCAATCTGCAAAACTCCTATGCCGCGAATGAACCAATACTAGTAAAGGTGAAGCCAAAGACCACACGGTTGGCGGCGCAAAAATAATATGAAATACGGCATTAATGCATTCTTATGGACCGCGGCGTTCCAGGAAAAAAATCTGCCGCTGATTCCCAAGGTGAAGGCGATGGGCTTCGATGGCATTGAGCTCACGGCCTTCGACTTCTCCACCTTTCCGGCTGCAAAGATCCGCCAGGAACTGGCAGCCAATCAACTGGAGGCGACCTTCTGCACTGCCCTTACCGGCACGCAGAACATCGGCAGCGATGATGCCGCCATCCGCAACAGCACCATTGAGTTTCTGAAAGTCGGCATTCAAGCCGCGGCTGAAGCTGGCGCACAGACGATCGCCGGTCCGTTCTGCTCCGCGGTCGGCTGGCTCCCCGGACGCCGCCGCACCGAAGATGAATGGAAGCGCGCCGTGGAAGGCCTGGCCTCGCTCGGACCGCTGCTCGCAAGCTGCAACATCGATATGGCGATCGAGCCGCTCAACCGCTTCGAAACCTTCTTCCTCAACACCGCAGCCGACGCTGTGAAGCTCTGCGATGAGATCAACCATCCGCGCATCGGCATCCTCTTTGACACGTTCCATTCGAACATCGAAGAGAAGAGCATCTCCGATGGCTACCGCACCGTTGCCCGCCACCTGAAACATGTCCACACGTGCGAGAACGATCGCGGAACACCGGGCTCGGGCCACGTCGATTGGAAGGGCGTGTTCCAGGCATTGAAGGACATCAACTATAACGGCTGGCAGGTCATCGAAACCTTCGGACCCTCGATTCCCGAAATCGCAGCCGCCGCCTGCATCTGGCGCGACCTGGCGCCGACCGCCGAATCCATCGCCACCGATGGCTTAAAGTTCTTGAAGGAATCTCAGGCCTAATGAAAAACACCAGATCGATCGTTCTCGCCGGGCTCCTCGCCGCCGCTTTACATGCCGCGCCGGAACAGGAATTGAAAGATGCCGCCGGCAAGACCATCATCCGCTACGTGGTGGAAGCCCCCGATGGGCTTGCACCGGCGGGAACGGCCGATCCGGCCAAACAAGTCGGCCTGTTCATCTGCTCCGAAGAGCACGACCGGCCCACAGCCGACGAAATCCTCCCGGTCCGCGAATCGCTCCGCCGCCTTGGGCTAAGCGATCAGTTCGTGCTGCTCGGCATCCATCCGCAACAACAGAAGTTCGGACCGATGGATCACGAACCTATCCGCCAGATCATCGCCTGGGCCCGCAAGACCTACCCCATCAACCCGCGCCGCATTTACATGTATGGCAAGGGCGAGGGCGCAAAGATCTCCGGCGAATTCGGCACTACCAATCCGAACCTCATCACCGCGGCCATCACCTATAGCTGGGGCTGGTGGATGATGCCTTCAGAGCTGAAGAAGCCGATCGATCCGCAGGTGAACGGTCCGGAGTATTACATGATCCTCGGGCTGCGCGACATCCCGACGCATCTGGTGACGGTGCGCGACACCTATACTCGCATGCAGGCCAAGGGCTATCACACGATCTATCGCGAATTCGAAGACCTTGGGCCTCGGACATATCACCCCACCAGCAACGACGATGGGATCGCCTGGGCCACACGCCTGCGCAACAAAACAATCGCACCCTCAGCAGAGGAGACGAAGCTGCTGCAGAAGCCGGTGCTGTCGAACGGCTCTTACCCTGCCCTCGCCCTCGTTGGCGGCAGCGCGGCTGGCGCAGTGGTGCAGAAGTTGCTCGATTCGAAAGATGCGGCAGTGCGCGCCGCCGCTGCCGAAACCTGTGCCCGCGCCATCTTCGATGAAGCCACGCTTGCCGTAGTGGCGAAGAAACTCTCCGATCCCGTGTACAAAGTCCGCCGGACGGCAATCAATGCCCTGGCGATCAACGCGCAGTGGCGCTCCGCAGTATCGCAGCAGGCGCTCATCACGGCTGCGCTCAATCAAGATTCGAATGCCGACCAGACCGTCCGCGTTGCCGCAACCGACGGCCTGTGCCAGGCGGTACGACTGCAACTGCGCAGCGTACGGCAGGATCCTCCGGTCTTCAAGGCCCTGATAACCTTGCTGACCGACAAGAACGAGGAGCTCCGAGTTATGGCCGCCAATTTCCTGTCGCCCGTCCGTGACGCCGAATTCCGAGGCGACATCGGCCGTCCTGAAAAGAAAGCCCCCGAAGGCGGCTGGCAGAAGTGGCTGGACGAGATCACAGCAAAAAATGCGAGCTACCAGAAGGACTACGAGGTCTGCGCCTCCGCCAATAGCGGCGGCGAGCAGGTGGACCTGTTCTGCAAGGGCCGCACGGCCCTGGTGGAACAGAAGGACCCCGCCAAGGCATTCCAACTCACACTGAAGGCCGCGGAACTGGGCTACGTGCCGGCGCAAGCGATGGTGGGGATCATGTATGCGAACGGGAAGGGCGTGCAACAGAACTACGCCGAGGCGAGCAACTGGCTAAAGAAAGCCGCTGATGGAAAGCATCCGCTGGCGATCGTAAACTCGGCGCGTTCCCCGAAGACATATCCGGAGATTCCCGCTGGAGCGTTTCTGACCAAACAGTAGCGCGAGTTAGAAACTGTAGCTGTGGCTGAGTTCGGCGCAATCTTCGACCGCTTCCGGCGCGAAGCGTTCCGGAGGATTGATCTGGTTCCAGGCTTCGAGGAGTGTGGTCAGCAGGGAGTGCACTTCGGCTAACGGCCCGTCGGTTTGATCGATGTTAGCTTCGGTAAGCCGCCGCCGCATGTAGTCGTAGAGTTCACGCAGGTCGGATGCGAGTTTGCCGCCGTGTTCGATATCAAGAGAAACGGAAAGCTCCAGGATGATCAACGAGGCTTTGGTGATGGCCGCGGAACGCTGCCTGATCTGCCCGTTGGCAAGGTGCTGCCTTCCCGCTTCCACCGCCGACAGTGCGCCCTTGTAGAGCAGACGCGTCAATTCGATGGGGGACGAGGTCAAGACTTCTATCTCGTGGCTTGACTGGTATGCGCTAAGCGTCGTTGACTGACTCACAAAAAGCATATCGGCTGAGTTTGCCGCACGTTAGGAAAAATTTCCGGCTACGTGAATCCGTTTTCGGCATCGCTGGCCAGCCGCAGCACCTGCTCGCTGGGAATCTGGCGGACGACCTCCCTGGTTTTGCGATCCACCAGCCGCACCACCGGCTTGCGTGAGTAGCGATCCAATGCAAAGGTCAGTTCGTTGTCCTGGCCATACAACTCGGTCTGATTCACTGCTTTAACCGCCTTGATCAGTTCGCGACGCTGCGCAAGCTGCGCCGCATCGGCTGGAACCGCAGGGGTAGCAACGTCGTTGGGACGAGGATCATTCCGCGTAATGGTCAGATTCGTTCCGAAAGCCATACGGACCTCCTTTCGGTGACTATTCTTCTTTAATAGTCATATCGGAGAGGTACGGCGAAGTCTTAGTTTTTTGTTAGTCGAGGTTCAGGACGCTGAGAACGGACTTGGTGTCGCCCTCAATCTTCTTCTGCAACATCATGATCGCGTAAATCAACTGCTCAGGCCGCGGCGGGCAGCCAGGGACGTAAACGTCCACCGGGATCACCTGATTCACCGGTACGATCGCATAATTGCTGAACACGCCCGTGGAGGTAGCGCAGGCGCCCATGGAGATCACCCAGCGCGGTTCCGGCATCTGTTGATAGAGCTGGCGGATTACCGGGGCCATTTTATTGGAGACGCGGCCGGCGATGATCATCAGATCGGACTGGCGTGGCGACCCGCGGAACACTTCGGCGCCAAAGCGGGAGATATCGAAGCGGGCAGCGGACATCGCCATCATCTCGATGGCGCAGCAGGCCAGGCCGAACGTCATCGGCCAGATGGAGTTCTTGCGGCCCCAATTGATGGCCGCGCTCACGGTGGTCAGCACGATCCCGTCGGGAGTCTCGTCGTAAGACTCAGTGTCGATTTTGGTGAAGAGATCTTCAGGCGGATTCGGGAGAACTTTGGTTTCCATGCGTTCATTTCAGTATCGCATAGTATCGGCGGACCGTTGTTTGAGCAGACTCCAACACGCTGCCTATCCCCGGCACGCTACACTAGAAGGAATACTTCATGAGCTTTGAGCCTTCTGACTCCTACGAAAAAGCCCTGGAACGGGCCGCTACCCTTTGGGGTATCGTCCCTTCCTTCTGGGACATCTTCGGAACACAACATTTTACAACTCCGGAAATCGCTAAAGCCATCCTTGGCTCCATGGGTGTCCCGGTTGACAGCAAAGAGTCCATTGACCAGGCTGCCCGCGAGCACCTCTGGAGGGACTGGAACACGCTTGTCCCGGCAACGTCGGTGGTCACCCGTCCTGTAACCGCCATCACCCTGAGCGTTCCTCAGGGACTGTCGCTGGGCATCGTCTCGTGGGAGATTTCAACCGAGAGTGGATCGCGTTTCGTGGGCCGCTACCGGTTGGCGGGCGCGGAACCGGTCGAACGCATCGAACTGAATGGCACGCATTTCGTGCGCCTGGTTCTGCCGTTGGCCTTCGACACGCTCGGCTACCATACGCTCAAACTGCGCCTCGAAGACGGCGACCGGTCGCTTACCGCTGAGTCGCAACTGATCGTCTGCCCGGACCGCGCCTGGTATCCGGACTGGCTGGAAAACGGCGGCAAGACAGCCGGCCTGGCGATCAGCCTGTACGGCCTGCGATCAGACCGCAACTGGGGCTGCGGCGATTTCACCGATCTCGAAAAACTCTCGGAATGGGTTCGGCCCGATGGCGCGGGCGGCGGACTCGGCGCCTCGTTCATCGCCCTCAATCCGCTGCATGCGATCGCCAATCGCACGCCGTACAATACCAGCCCGTATCTGCCGGCCTGCACCTACTACCGGAATTTCATCTATCTCGATCCGGAACGGATCACCGAGTTCAAGGGCAACCGCCGTGCCGAAGCCGTTTTGAAGAGTCCGAAAGTCGCCGCCGAGATGACCGCGTTGCGCGCCTCCGAACACGTGGAATACGAGCGCGTGGCGCGTCTGAAACTGCGCTTCATGAAGCTGCTGTTCCGCCGCTTCCTGGGCGAGCTGAAGCAGAATACCAAGCGGGCGGCTGAGTTCCGCGACTATACGCTCGAACAGGGCCGGTTGCTGGAGCAGTTTGCCATTTACTGCGCGCTGGACGAAGCGATCCACAAGCAATACCCCACCACCTGGATCTGGCCCGATTGGCCGGAGGAGTTCCGCGATCCGGAATCCCCCGCGGTGACGGCCTTCGCCAGGAAACATTGGCGCTCGGTGATGTTTTATCAGTATTTGCAGTGGCAGGTGGACCTGCAGATCGGTGCGGCACAGAAGTATTGCCGCGAGCAGGGCCTGAAGATCGGCCTCTATCACGATCTGGCGCTGGCTACCGACCGCTGTGGCAGCGACTTGTGGGCGCATCGTAAATTCTATGCCGCCGGCTGCCGTGTAGGCTCTCCGCCGGACGACTTTTCGCCGAAGGGGCAGGACTGGAGCTTCCCTCCACCCAATACCGCCGCCCATCACGCCGATGGCTACCGTTTGTTCCGGGATTCCATCCGCAACAACGCCCGGCACGGCGGCGCGCTGCGCATCGATCACGTGATGCGCTTCTTCCGCCTGTACTGGATTCCGGATGGCATGGAAGCCACCAGCGGCGCTTATGTCCTGGACCGTCCGGAAGACCTTCTGCGCATTCTGGCACTGGAGAGCGTGCGCAACAAGATGCTGGTAATTGGCGAGGATCTGGGTACGGTGGAGCCGCACGTGCGCGAGACGCTGGCCCGCTTCGGCATCATCAGCTACAAACTGCTCTACTTTGAAAAGGATTCCACCGGAGCCTTCAAGCGTCCGCAGGACTATCCGGCCCAGTCGCTGGTGACCTCCACCACACACGATCTGCCGACGCTCGCCGGCTTCTGGACCAATCGCGACATTGAGGCCCGCCGCACGGCAGGCCTGCTGCCGGACGAGGAGTCCTACCGCAGCCAGTTGGCCAGCCGCGCCGGGGAAAAACAGAAGATGCTGGATGCCCTGCACCTCACCGGCCTGCTGCCACCCGGTTACCCGCACGACGCGTCACAGGTACCGGAGCTGACCGGCGAGATCCACAACGCCGCAGTGGGCTTCCTGGCCACCACACCCTCCTCGCTGCTGGTCCTGAACCAGGAGGACCTGACCAAGGAAACCGAGCAGCAGAATCTGCCCGGCAGCACCTGGCAGTATCCGAACTGGCGCCGCAAAATGAAGTTCGGGATTGAAGAGTTGTCGACGAATCCGGAAGCGTTGGGCTTCACGGCGATGTTCCGCAACTGGTTGATCAAGACCAGCCGGCTCTAGAAGTTCCCTTTAAAACGGGAATCCCGGCATCGGGTTGGATGCCGGGGCTCCCACGGACTACTCTAATGATTCGACTTCAGCGCAACTGATGACTCAAGAAACCATCTGCTCTGCCTTGTGACGGCTAAGCAGGTCGGCAATTTGATCCTTTAGGTGAAGCTTCAGCTTCTTCAGCTTTACTTCCTCCACCTGATCTTCTTCAGATGGATGGCTCATGGCCTCTAAAGTTTCGAGACGAACGTCATACTCATGATGTTGATTCATCAGAGTGCGAAAATGTTCGTCTGTCGCCATCAGGTGCGCCTTTAATTCGTCTTGCGTGTTTAGCTCCATAAGGTTCTTTCTCCTTTGGCAGGCCGCCACGCCGAGTCGATATCGATATATCAATAGGCTCGGTGGGTAGTCGCAACTACGTTAATAAACACCCCGGTCACCGATGGCCGAGGCTTAATCAAGACATTAACACTTTTGCAATCTCATGACAACCGCGTCTTCGGGTGGGTTCTCGTAGTAATTCCGCCTTATCCCGACCCTACAAAACCCGAAGGATTGGTAGAGTTCCTGGGCCGCGGCATTGGATTCCCGCACCTCCAGGAAGACGGCTCCGGCGAACCCCACCAGCACGCTTTCGAGCAAAGCCCTGCCTATTCCCCGGCGGCGGAACTGGAGTCCGACAGCCAGGTTCAGCACTTCCATCTCATCTGCCACCACGCGTGTGATCAAGAATCCGCCAATTGCACCCTCGAACTCAGCAACGCGGAAGCCGTACTGAAGATAACCTTCGCTATCCCATTGAGCGGCATCGGTCGATTCGTGCTGAATGGCCTCTACGCGGGGAATATCGGCAGGCTCACCGGACCGTACGCGAATGAGGTTCGGGAGCAGTTCCCGCCACACCTGGCGCTGCAAGCCACCCAGATAGTGCCACCCGTAGCGTTCCACCGCCACCCGCCGGGCATCACGAGCGATTCCCGTGCGCAACACGGAATCGGTCAACAGCGACTCGATCGCGGAAGCGAAATCCTCCGGCTCGGAGGCGATCCAAATGTTCTTTGCGTGCTCCAGGCCGATGCCATCGCAGCCCGAAGGCGTCGAAACCACGGCACGCTCCATCGCCATCGCCTCCAGCACCTTGAGATTGGTTCCGGCCGAAACCGTCGTCGGCACCACCACCAGATTGGCGGCATCATAGTAAGGCTTCACATCTCGTACCAGCCCAAGCAACTCAATGCGCGGATGCGGGGACGGTGAGGGCCAGTAAAGTTGCGGCTCGGGCCCGGCAATGACGGTCAGGGAGATCCCGCGGACGCGCTGGGCCACCAGTGGCCAGACCCGCTCCACGAAAAACCGGTAGGCATGCACGTTGGGAAAATGGCGGAACGATCCGACAAACAACAACCGCGCGCCGGGCGGTTCCGGCGATGGAGTAAACCGCTCCAGGTCCACACCGTTGCCGATGACGCGAACGGTCCGGAGCCCAAGCATTGCTTGATCCTTGGCGGACATGGCAACCACGCGCCGGTAGCGCTGGACCATGGCAGCCTCGTAGCGCCGCCAGCGATAGAGATTCCACCAGGATGCAAGCGTGCGCTCGCGGCGGTGGATCTGCTGGTAAAGATCCCAGGTGACATCGTGCTCTACCAGAATGTCTCCCTGGTATGACGCAAGGTAGGTATACTCCACCTGCAGCAGCTCGAAGCCGTACGTTTCACGCCACTCGGCGATCAACTGGCGCAGCACGGGGGACTCGTATTCGCGCACGTCGGGAGGCTCGACCGACGCCCAGCGCGGCTCCCGATACCGCGGCAACTCCATCAGCGCGGCGCGCGCCACGAACTGCATCATGTGGTCGATATCAGGTTGCTGCGGATTCTCGGCGAAGGCGAACAGGAAGATGTCGAAGTGCCTGGAGGCTTCGCGCAGCAGATTGTAGATCCGGACCGCGCCGCCATGCGCCAGCGGATACGGGAAGTACGGCGACAAGATCGCGATCCGGCGTCTGGCGGGCGAAAGCGGACGTCCTTCCACGACGCTGTATTTCTCTGCCTGCCGGGTGCCGTTATCGCCCCACGGGCGCAGGTAAATGCGATCCACCGCGACACCGCGCAGAAACAGCCAGGATGCGATCCAGGTGGAGAGCTTCAGGTGATGGCGCTCCAGGCGCTGGTTGTAGGCAAGGATGCGGCCGGGCGCCAGCAGGAACGCCGCCAGCCGCATGGAGTTCGGCTGATCGGTAAACAGCACCGGGGCGATGCCAATGCGCAGATGGCGGAACTCGCGCCGCAGTTGCCAGTAGATGGTCCAGGCCGAACCCATGCGCGGGTGGACGGTGAAATGGCGCCGGCCAGGCTCCAGTTCACGAATCTCCGTTTCGATCTGACTCACCAGTTCGGCAGGACCGGAGGCAAAGGTCACGACAACGGCATCCGGCTCCTTGCCGAGCAGGCGGAAGAGCAGCAGTTTGAGCGCGCGCATCCGCTACTTCTCCGTCGCCTTCAGCACAGCGGTTCCGGCCAGCGGCAGAAACGCCAGCGCCACGCAAACCGGGGCGAAGCCCTGCATATCCACCACCCGCCCGATCACCGGCGAAATGAAGAACTGAATCATCCCATAGGCGAACGTCAGGGAGGCGATGGCAAAACCGGCACGCTCCACGCCGAAGACATCGAGCGGCATCGAATAGGCACTGACGCTGAACCAGGTGGTGAAGAAGAAGCTGATTCCAATCGCGACCGCCGCGATTCCAGCCGAGGGGGCCATGGGCACAAACGCAGTAGCCAGCGCGAAGATCGAGGCGGCGAAACAGAGAACCATGCGGGCGCGATGGACCGGCATGCCACGCCGGGCCAGGTGCAGCGTGATGGCACCGCCCGACAGACCGCCGCCGATACCGCACAGTGGCGGAATCCAGGCAAAGCGCGCATTGGCGGCCTCCTGGCTCAGCTGAAAAACCTGCACCAGATACTTGGTTGTCCAGTTCGTCCAAAAGCTGTACAGGGTCATGCCTAGGCACACGCCGATGACCAGGCCCCAGTACTGGCGGTCGCGCAGCATGTCGGCAATCTTGACCTTCGCCTTGCCGGCCGGCACAGGGAACTTCGGCACGCGGCGCGCAGTGAAGAGCCAAAGCGGAATCCAGACAAAGCCCGCCGCTCCCGCCACCAGAAAGGCAGAGCGCCATCCAAAGCGTGGCGACATCCAGCCGGCAATCACCGGCGCAAGGATACTGCCGAAACTGATCCCCATCTGCCCCAGTGCGGTACCAAGAGACCGCTCGGGCGGGGGCAGGTAGGTCGCATAGCTCTTGCCTGAGGCGGGAACGCCGCCGGCCTGCGCGGCGCCCAGCAAGGCCCGCGAGACCATCAGGCCACCGTAGTTGTTCACCCAGCCCGTAGCCATCGTCGCCAGCGACCACACCCCGACGCATACGCCGATGCCTCGATCGAGACCGGCGCGATCGATGAACAGCCCCATCAACGGAGAACTCAGCGCGTAGATCAGCGAAAAAGCGGAGAGGAACAAACCGTACTGCTCATTGGAAAGATGAAACTCCTGGCTGATACTAGGCGCCAGCGCAGCAAACATCTGGCGGTCCAGATAGTTCAACGTGGATGAGAACAGAAAGACGGCGATGGCCGCCCATCGCAACGGAATGCTCATTATGGAAACTCTATCAGAGCAACTTCGCCCGATGTCGAGGTTTTCGTATCCGGCTTCGGAAAGTAGCCCACCGCGATGCTGCGCGGCGGCCGTTGCGCGCCGCAGCCGAGCGTCTTGTCGCCGCCACCTTCAATCACGATCTTATCGGGAGTGCGAATCAGCAGTTGAACCAACTTCTTGTCATCCCCGCGAACCACAATGCGCGCCATGCCGCTCAGGCAGTCGACACGCTCCAGTTTGCCCTTGATCTTCGCGGTAGGCTGCGCGCCATCCCACCATTCGGTCACCTTCTGGCCCGGATCGAGCGGGCGGTTCGCCTTCGCTTCGGCGGCATGAATCTTCACCATCGCCTCGTCGCGCAGGCGGTCCAGCTCTCGCTGCTTCTCTTCGGCAACGCGCTTCTTTTCGGCATCAGCGAAATCGAGACGCTGCTGATCCAGGTTGAGCCTGGCATTGCGGAACTTCGCACGCTCCTCGTCGTTCAGTGCCGCGCGGTCGGCCGCGGCCCACGATTTGGCGGCATCGGGAAACAGTTTTTGCGACTCCTGCGTTTCGGCGAGCAGCCGCCAGTAGGAGGCCTCGCGCGGTTTGAGCGTGGCGGCTTTCTTCAGCAGGTCGATGCGCTTTAACATGTCCGGCTCTTTGCGCGCCATCTCGAACAGCGGTTCGGCCCATTTGGGATTGGCGATGGACGCCTTCATGTAATCGCCTTGCGCGAAAAACGCCTTCGCTTCAAACGGAGCGGGCGGACCTGCGGCCGGTTTCGCGTGATAGTCGCGCTGGGCATCAACCGGCTTGGCGTTCAGGCGCACCGTACCGAAATGGCCGGCGGTGAGATAAGCATCCAAGGCCTTCTCCACCTCGGCCGGCTTCATACCAAAGGCATTGCTGTAGGCTGGTTCAGCGGAGACACCTTTTTGCAGGTTACCCAATAGCACGCGCAGTTTGCCGCTAAAGCGTTCGTCGGTAGAGAGCATGTGGACGCGGGCCCAGTCGCGGCTCCGCTCTGCGGCAGGCGGCAGCGCGCCGAGCGTGACATGGACGCCCTGTACCTGCAACGTGGAATAAAGGACAATCAGGCCCTGTTCCATGCCCTGCGGCATGCGGCCGGCGTTCTCTTCGATGAACTGACGGCCCAGCTCCAACAGGAATTCACGGCTCACGGGCGGCTGCTTCATGCCCTTGTTCACGGCAACGCGGATGGGAAACACCGCATCCAGGTCCGGCTTGCCCAATACCGACCCAAAGGTGTGGCGATACTGTTCCAGCAGGTTCAGCGTCTCTTTGGCGACTTTGTCGTCCCCACTCGAATAGACCTCGATCGGCCCAGCCCGATACAGCAGCCACTTATCGGCAGGGGCAAACAGCATCGCGGCTAAAAGGAGGGCACGCATCTATCTAGAGAGTAGTTTATCGCGCTACGCCGGTCACAGGTCGCCGCTCGATGATTCCAGCGCCACGCGCACCAGTTGCCCGCGCGTCCGGACACCCATTTTCTGAAACAGCCGCTGGAGCGTCGCTTTCACATAGCTCTCTGAAATCCCGACATGAAAAGCGATCTCTTTGTTCGAGAGGCCTTCCAGGACATACCGCAGCACCTTGCGTTCGCGGTCGTTCAATTGCGGACTTTCGCCGGATTCGGAGGCGGCGCCGTCAGGCGGATTGGTGATCCCGGCATAAGCAGGATCGAGCCAAGTCTTGCCGTCAGCCACCGCACGTATCGCGACCACCAGCTCAGAGAGCGAGTTCTCCTTGCGGAAGATGCCATTGACGCCCTGCCGCAACAGGCGCCGGGCTTCGGTCTCGCCGACCCAGGCCGTGACGATCAGCACGCGGCCGGCGAAGCCAATGGAACTCGCCGCTGGGAGAAACTGCCAGGCGCGCTCGATACCAAGATCGTGATCGAGCAGGACCACATCGATCCGTGTTCGCGAGAGGATATCGACGGCATCCTTAATCGAGCCGCAGTGCTCTACTGTTAGATCCCCTTCCGCAAGCAGCACCTGCGTCACGCAGTCGCGAAACAGAGCATGGTCATCGACCACCAGGATTCCCAACTTCCGTGGATTATCCGCCATCAATCCTCCCTTTCTCCATCGACTGGCCAGAGTTCAACAACAAAGCACGCGCCAGCTTCGGAAGGCTCGTAGCGAAGGTCGCCGCCTTGCGCCCGGAGAATTTCACGCGAGACATAGAGCCCGAGCCCGGCTTCATGCGCGCCGCTCTGGAAGGGCCTGAACATCTGCGACGGATCGGCAACCCCCGGACCGCTGTCCTGAAAAGTGATAGCAACCATCCCATTCGTACCAACCGCGGTTACGTTAACGATACGCCTGCTGCATTTCTCAAGAACCCGGCAACTGTTTCGCGCCAGGTTCAGAAACACCTGCAACAGCCGGTGATGATCGGCCTGTACCAGAGGCAGTTCTCCGGTGATTTTCCAACTTGCCTGGATTTCGTTTTCTTCGAATACCGGCTGCAAGACGATTCTCGCCTCGTCGAAGACGGCACTGAGATTGGCTGTCGACTGACTGCGGCCCATCACCAGTTTCAACCCAGAACCAGCCATCTTCTCCAGCGCCGTGACAATCGACCGGAGCGAGGCAAACTCCTTACTTTCTTTGATGCCAGGCAACTCCGCCAGATTGCCGTAAGCCGAAACGGCGGCATGAGCGAGATTGCGAATCTCGTGGGACATCGCTCCAATCAGGATGTGCGAGATGTCGAACATGGAATCGAGGTCGGCGTGTTCGCGGTCGCGCATGCTCTCGGACGCATCCCAGATCACGGCCGCAATGGCCTGTCCGTCCATGCTGCGGTATGTCGAAAACCAGATGTGCGCCATGAACACTTCGCCGTCTTTGCGAGAACCGCGGCACTCCACCAACGTGCGTAAATTTGCCGATCCCTGCTTTCTCTCAAGCGGCCGGGCGAGGACGGGAAGGTAGGGACGGACATCTTTGCCAGTCAACGGTTCATTTTCAAAACCAAGCATCTGCTGAGCGGATTCGTTGGCCAGGACAATTCTTCCGTCATGGTCGAGTGTCAGGATAGCCAGCGGGCTGGTCTCCACCAGAATTCGCAACCGCTCTTCCGCTTCGAAGCGCAGCAGACTTTGCCGCTCGCGCTCATCCAGCAGTTTGACCGCCGCCAATCGCAAGCGGTTCAGCTCTGAAATAGCCAGGCCCAAGCCCGCAAATCCCCAAAACGCCGCGAAGATGCGCCATTGCCAATCCGGGTTGCCGAACCACGGGCTGTAAATCTCTCGCAAAATACTGCAGATGATCGCAATAAGCAAAATCCAGGACTTGGGCACCAGGCTTGACGCCATCATGATCGGAATCATGTACAGCAATCCGAAAGAGATCGGAGGGACTGCCCAATCGAGAAACGCGACAATCGCTGCGAAACCGCCGGAAACCAGCAGCACCTGCTTGCGATGGTTCTCAGAGTAATTCAGCAGCCGTTCGAGAATGGTTTCGTTGGCGGTCCCCGGTATCATGCGTGGCTATTCCGGTTACAATTGTCGGCCCTTTCCTCCGTGCAGTTCAAGCTTGCTTGAATGCTATGGCCGAAAGATACATTGCCCGAAAAGCGGGCCTACCATATGCTGGGATCAATATAGTTGACACTGAGGCGGTGTCCAAGTCCTTGCCGCATGGCAGGCACAGTGAGCGGTTTCACTGCCCCCTCAGATCCTCGCAGGGAAGCCCGCAGTTTAGTGAATCTCCCAAGATCATTCACTGCGGGCTTTTACTTTGGGGCTCCAAACCGCCTTCCGCGCACGTGCTATATTCAAAGTTGATGTCGATGCAACAATCTGTCCCTCCGCCTGCCCATCTATTCCTGGCATGAAAACAGTCTCTGTTCAAATTAGCCGAGGTATCGAGTCTCTGTTCGGGACTCGGGACGAGAACATGCGCCTGCTCGAATCCGGGCTGAATATCACGACTCGCCTGAAGAACGACTCGCTGGAGCTTTCTGGCGACGACGGACAGGTGGATCGCGCAGCGAGCATCCTCGAAGACTATATCGCGCTCGTGAAAGAGGGGCACGTCTTCGCCAACGGAGACCTGAACAGCTATCTGCGCGTGGTTACCGCTGATGCGGAAGTTTCCTTGCGAGGACTGGTCTCGAGCGGCCGCCAGCGCAATTTCGGCAAGAAGATTCTGGCGCCGAAATCGATCAACCAGCGGCGCTATCTCGATTGCATCGAGCGTAACGATATGGTGTTCGGCATCGGCCCGGCCGGTACCGGCAAGACGTACCTGGCCGTGGCAATGGCGGTTTCCGCACTGATGAACAAGCGCGTTTCCCGCATCATCCTGACTCGTCCGGCGGTGGAAGCTGGAGAACGCCTCGGCTTCCTCCCTGGCACATTGCAGGAAAAAATCGATCCGTACCTTCGGCCTCTTTACGACGCATTGTTCGACATGCTGGAGACCGAAAAGGTCGAAAAGATGTTGGAGCGAAACACCATTGAAATCGCACCCATCGCGTTCATGCGCGGCCGCACACTGAACGACAGCTTCATCATTCTTGACGAAGCACAAAACGCCACCGCCGAACAGATGAAGATGATCCTCACCCGGCAGGGCTTCAATTCGAAGATGGTCATCACCGGCGACGCCACGCAGATCGATCTGCCCAGCGGACGCCGTAGCGGATTGCTGGACGCAGCCGAGGTGCTGCGCGGCGTCGAAGGCATCGGCTTCGTTTACTTCGACGAAAAGGACGTGGTGCGCCACCCGCTCGTCCAACGGATCGTAAAAGCCTATGAGCGCCACGCGGAGATGATCGGCGCGGGCAGGCAACTCGAACTGAAACTGGCCGGCGCACCCCCCGCGGAAGAGGGCGCGCCCGCCCCTACCGGACCAGCAAAACCGTCTCAAAACTAATTCAACACGCAATGCCAGAAGCAGAAAGTAACTTGTTGTACCTACGCACTCCACGCAGCCTGGAGCGAAAGCCCCTCTCAGCGTTCGCCAGACAGCTGCGGGAACAGGTGGCCGAGGGCCGCGAATTCACCTGCCTGTTAACTGACGACAAGGAACTGCAGCGGCTCAACCGCGACTTCCTGTCGCATGACTACCCGACCGACGTGCTCTCGTTTCCTTCGCTCGAAGAGGACCCGTCACTGGGCGAGATGGCAATTTCACTGGACCGCGCCCGCGAGCAGGCCACCAACCTCGGCCATTCGCTGGAAACGGAAGTTCAGATCCTGATGCTGCATGGCTTGCTGCATTTGCTCGGGATGGATCACGAAACGGACGGCGGCAAAATGCGCCGCACGGAAACGAAATGGCGGAAGATCTTTGGCTTGCCCTCGGGCTTGATTGAACGGGCACGCGCGTGATTCTCCCGTTATTGACTTTGAGCGCGGTTGCTCTTGCCTTCGTGGTCACGCTGACCACCTTCGTGCAACTTCTCTACCTGGAGTCGATGCGCCTGCGCGCGCACAGTTCGGCATCGCTCGAGTTCTTCAAAGACACCCTGGAGGAACGGATTGGCCTGGCCGACGAGGATGGCGCTCTGGCCTTCTCCCTCCTGAAACACGGATGCCTTGTCGCACTGGGAGCCGTGCTGTTTTCCATCGCGCAGCGCGGCGTGGCCACGGCGATATGGCAATCGATGCTGGAGACCTTGCTCTTGGGCGGGTCTACCATGCTCACCACTGCGTATATCATTCCCCAGTTGCTTTACCGCAAGACATCGGGAAAATGGCTGCTGAGACTCTTGGGGCTCCTACGGTTTTTCGTGCTGTTGGTGTTTCCCGTGACCGGAGTCCTGGGCTTCCTGCAGTCGTTGTTCGAACTGGGCGATCAGCCTCAGGACGCCGATGGCAACGGCGATAACGCCGAAGACATTGACGCGCTGATCTCGGCCGGCGCCGAAGAGGGCATCATCGAAGAGGGCGACCGCAAACTGATCCAGTCGGTTGTCGAATTCGGAGACAAGACGGTACGCGAAGTAATGACTCCGCGGCCGGACATCGTTGCCATCGAGATGAACAGGCAACTGGATGAGTTGCGCGAACTGGCGATCAAAGAGCAGTATTCCCGGCTCCCGGTCTACGAAGGCAACATCGACCAGGTGCGCGGCTTCATCCATGTGCGCGACATGTTTGAGCTTGCGGAAATGGACCGCGCCAACCGCAAAGTGAAGGAACTGATGCGCGAAGTGCGGCTGATTCCGGAGACAAAGAAAGTAGACGATCTGCTGCGCGAGATGCAGAAGGACGGCGTCCACATGGCGGTGGTCGTGGACGAGTACGGACAGACGGCCGGACTGGTGACACTGGAAGACCTGGTGGAAGAGGTCTTCGGCGAAATTCGCGACGAGCACGAACCCGAGCAGGATTTTAAGCAGGAGAGTTCGGGCCGGCTGATCGTAGCAGGCAGCTTCCATGTCGATAGACTGGAAGAGTTGATGGAGTTCCGTCCTGATGAGGACACCGAATCCACAACCGTGGGCGGACTGGCCAGCGAGTGGTTCGGCCGCGTGCCGCATGCGGGCGAATCGATTTCGCACGACGGTATTATGCTGGAGATTCTGGCGGCTAACGATTTGAGAGTAGAACAGGTGAGAGTGACAAAATTAGAAAAGGAATCAAATGTCTGAAGTTTGCGGTTATGTGTCGATCCTTGGCCGGCCGAATGCCGGCAAGTCGACACTGTTGAATGCCCTGACCGGCATCAAGTTGGCGATCGTGAGTGATAAACCGCAGACCACGCGCACCACGTTGCAGGGCGTCCTGACGGAAGAGGGCGCACAGATCATCTTTGTGGATACCCCTGGCATTCACAAGTCAGACAACATGATCAACCGGCGCATGATGCGCACGGTGCGCTCTGCGCTCGATCAACTGAACGTGCTGCTGTTTGTGGCCGATGCTTCGCGCCCTTTCGGCGCGGAAGACGAACAGGCCCTCGATCTGGTGCGCAAGTGCACGGCGCCGGTGATTCTGGTTCTCAACAAGACGGACCAGTTGAAGGAACGCCACATGGTGCTCGATCAATTGGCCGCATACAAAGAGAGATTCGAGTTCGCGGCATTCGTGCCTGTCTCCGCGTCCAAGCTCGACAACCTGGACGTCCTGAAGAAAGAGATCATCGCGCGGCTTCCCGAGGGCCCCGCGCTGTTCCCGGAAGACCACATTACGAATCTGCCGGAGCGCTTCCTCGGCGCGGAGATGATCCGCGAACAGGTGTTGCTGATGACCCGCCAGGAAGTGCCCCATGCCACCGCCGTATTGGTGGAAAAATGGGAAGAGAAGAAGAAGATCATCAACGTGAGGGCCGTGATTTATGTGGAGCGGCCCGGACAAAAGGGCATCCTCATCGGCAAGGGCGGCGATACGCTGAAGAAGATCGGCACTTTCGCCAGGATGGAGATGGAAGCATTCTTCGGGAAACAGTTTTTCCTGGAATTGTTTGTTAAGGTAAAATCGGACTGGCGTGAAAGTCCGGAATTTTTGAACGAGATTGACTGGCGGAAAATGACCGGCGACGAACAGGATGACTCCAATGACTAGATTTGCAGCAATACTGATGATGCTTCTGCTGCCGGGCATGACACTGCTCGCGGCAAAGGACAAGAACCTCTCCGACGATTTTGTTTACGACCAGGTCCGGCGCAAGCTGGCCAACGATCCGGATGTCAAAGGCGGGGCGCTGGAGGTTGCGGTGAAAGATGGCGTGGTTACCATCAAAGGCGTCGTGGAAAGAGAGGGGCAGCGCTCAAGAGCTGAAAAGCTGGCGTCCAAGATCCGCGGCGTGAAGAAAGTGATCAACGAGATTCGCCTGGGCCCTCCCGGGTCCAGGTAGCAGGCACCATGGCGGCAGTTCTCGAAGCGGCACTGAAAGCGCAAGCCAAACAATGCTCGCGCTGGGGCTCCGTGCTCTACGGCGGACTGCTGGACCGGATTGCGGCGGAAGTGGCCGCCGGCATGGGTGGGGTGTGCACGCGCACGCTCCGTCCGTTCGCCAATGATCCGCCGCAGTCGCAAATTGCACTGCGCTTTCTGGCGGCGGTAAACCGGCTGGCGCTCGATGGCCGGGCTGAGGATTTGGCCCAGTGCTACCGGGGCGATATCCTGAACCTGGATGAAACCTGGGCTCGCTTCACCCAGGTCGTCAACAATCATCAGAAAGAGCTCTCCGATCTCATCAAGCGGCCGCTGCGGATCAACGACCCCGGGCGCGCCGCGGCATTGCTGCCGGGCTTCCTCGAAGCCGCCAGGCAAACAGGCTTTCCTCTGCGAATCATGGAAGCAGGCGCGGGAGCCGGCATGAATCTGCGCTGGGATCACTACTTCTACGAAGCACAGGATGTGGCGTGGGGCAAACAAGGCAGCTCCGTTTTGCTGCGCGGAGTCTACCGGCGCAATCACCCCTCGCTCGAAGGCGAGGCCCACGTCATCGAACGCAGCGGTTGCGACGAGCACCCGCTCTTCGTCTCGTCCGAAGAGGACCGGCTGACACTCCTGTCCGCGGTCTGGCCCGATCAAACCGCGCAGGTGCAACGCATGACCGGCGCCATCGAACTCGCCCGCCGGGTTCCCGTACTGATAGATACCGCCCGCGCGGAGGAATGGATCGAGCAGCAACTGAAGACACCGGCCACCAATCGCACTACCGTCGTCTTCCACACACTTCTGCTCGGCAACCTCTCACCCAAAGCGGTCGCCCGCCTGCAGTTTGTGATGGAGGAGGCCGGAAAACGCGCGACTGCGAACACACCGCTGGCGTGGCTGCGCATGGAAGCTGGCGGGGCGGAAGCTGAGGTCCGGCTGCGCATCTGGCCCGGCGGAAAGGATCGCGTCATCGCCTTTGCCGGTTTCCACGGCCAGTGGATAGAGGCCCCAGGATCCATGGCAGGCGGAGCAAGCGCTTCCGTCAGGTTATCCTAGTAGTCATGGACGAACGCGCTTTTTTTAATGAATCGAAAGCAACCAAGCCGATCCCGCTAAATTGCCCCTACTGCCGTGGAGCTGAGACTTACGATCTGCAATGGCTGGTTCGGCAGAAGAAAGACCGCCTGCCAGGCGGAGCCGACGAACGCGACCGCGCCAAGTTCCAGAAGTGCCAGAGCTACATGGTGCTGCTTGACGACAAAGTGATGTGCAAGAATATCCGCTGCCGCAAACGCTTCGACATCTCAGGCATCAAGACAACGGCTTTTATTTAGGCCGCCCCTCAATAGAACCGCACGTTATCCAGTTCCAGCCAGCCCTCGCCATCGGCCGGACGGGCGATCTCAAAGGTCAACATCAACAGGTCGCGGCCTGACCATTTCACCTTTTCGGCTGTCGAGGGCTGCTTGAGCTCTGAGAACGGGATACGGATTCTTTTCCATTCCGCGGACGCCCCGAACTTCGCACTGAAAGCACTGCGGTCGCGGGCCGAGCGCACCGGCACCATCAGCCGGTATTCGCCGTCGCCGCGCGCCTCAAACTCCACGCCATGAAACGCACTCGCATCCACCGGCTCCACCGCGCCCGGGCTCAGCGGCAAATCCAAACGGGCATAAGGCCGTGGCTTCTCGCTCATCCTGGCTTGAAACAACAGCGCATGGTCGCTGGCGCTGCGCAGTGTCCTGGTGAACAGGATCTTGGAATGGTCAGAGCCATAATCGAAGCTATCCACACGTAGCGTGCCCAACTGCGTGCGGCCCTCGGCGCCTTCCATGTCATCCACCAGGCTCACGGCCTTGCGCGCGGGAATCGGCGTCAGTTCCGGAGTGGCGATCTGCGCGGCCAGCCCCGGGCGGTCCAGTTCGCGGCCGTTGAGGAACACCCGTTCCACCTTCTCTATGTCATGAATATCTTCCAGTGGATTGCCGCCGAGGAGCACCAGATCGGCGCGCATGCCAGGGGCAATCGTCCCTCGATCCGCCGCGACTTTGACTGCCCGCGCACTGGCGCCGGTCGCCGCCGTGATCGCCTGCAGCGGAGTCAGCCCGGATGCTACCAGCAACTGCAATTCGCGCAATGTAGACCAGCCGTGTAATGTGCCGGTGACACCTGCGTCCGTGCCCGTCGCAACGTTGACTCCGGCATCGCGCATCGCCGCAACCGACTGCTGGAGGTTGGCCCAGCGTTTCAGCCGCTGTGCGCTGGGTCTTGCTTCGCTGCCGTTTCTGACGATGGAGCGCATGGCCGGTTCCAGCACCATCTCCAGGAGCGGCGGCAACTGGTTTCTGGGCCGCGGCTCGTAGACCGCCAGAGTGGGCGCGTACGTGGTTCCCTTGCTCTTCATCAGCGCAGTGACCGCGGCATCGGCAGGGGTGTTCCCGATTCCATGTGCCACCACATCCACACCGGCCTCGGCCGCGATCTTTGCCCGTTCCAGCGTCACGGTGTGGGTGAGGACAGGGATCCCCACTTTGTGCGCTTCATCGACAATCGCCTTCAAAGTCCGCGGCTCCATGCTGCTCAGGTCGGGGCTCATGTCGTAGCGCCAGCCGTCGGTGAACACTTTGATCGCGTCCGGCTTATAGGACATCAATTTCCTGGCCTTGGCGGCCGCTTCCGCCGCCGTCGAAACTTCGATTGAAAAGAAGTCGCCCCAGCCCGCCTCCGCACCGTGGCCTCCGGGAGTCGTCATGCGCACCGCAAATTGAATATGCGGCCCGGCAACAACTCCGGTCTGGAGCAGCCTGCGCATCGGTTCGAACATCTCGCCATAGGTTCCGAAGTCCACCACCGACGTGACGCCGCAATAGAGATATGCTTTGAGGTTCTTCGGCCAATCGCCAGTGAGATCCGCACCAGCAGAATAGGGCAGATGTGTGTGGACATCGAAGAAGCCGGGCACCAGTGTTTTTCCCTTGCCGTCGACGATTTTGGCATTAGCGGGGATCTGAATATCGGCCCCGGCAGCGGCAATCCTGCCGTTTCGAACCAGGACCTGGACTTTCCTGGCCGCGGACCCCGTACCATCGACTACGTTTGCCCCGGTGATGGCAATCGGCTGGTCCTGTGCGGAAAGTAATGGAAGAAGGAGGAACCAAGAGTATTTCAGCATGAAATTGTACCTTACCACTTTTTCGATGGCGAAAATAAAGCGAAACAGCAATCCCGCCGATAGACAATCAGGCGTGCGTTGGATAGAACTTACGACCTACCAACTGTACGCCCCTAGGTTGAGAAATTCAGTACCGATAGGCGATTGCCGGGAATCCCGGCATACTGTAATCTTATGAATGTAAGGACGTTGCGAGACGAAAGTTGAGCTCCCTTAGTTTAGTTTCCCTCCCTCCGAAACTATTTCCTCCGATGATAAGGCCGGGGACGTGCGTGACCCCGGCCTACTTTTTCGAGAACCCAAAAGATTTTATCTGCAGAGCAAGCGGACGTTGCGAATCGGGGATTGTCTTATAATCAGGGCCGATCAGGAACTCCAGCCTTACCAGACCGCCTTTGCCGGCAGGTGCCGGCCAGCGGGTCGTCTCCCTTCCCAGTTTCGTCAGCCCTACATTCCCAATCACATCCGGCGGCTGCAGAATCAGCAGGCGCACCGTGCCTTCGGTCTTCAGGATCTCAGGGATTACTTCGGTGGTGATCTCGAACTCCGAAGCTTCATTGGGGCGCTCCACCTGCGCGGTGGCAAACACTTCCGCCCAGCGACTGCGTTTGACTGGCTGGTGCCAGCCTTCACCCAACTGCCACTCGCCCTGTTCGCCGCTCAAATCAAGGAACGGAAGAGCCGGCATGCCGGGTGGGCGGCGTACAATCTTCAGCCTGGTCTGCTCCGGACTCCACACCAGGTGCGCCGTCTTCTCGTCGGCAAGCCTCTGGAACGCATCGCCGTTCTGCACGCTCTGTAGCTTGATATCCGAATCGTTCCGTTTCAGGCTGCGGCGCAATACGGCCTGGATTCCCCACGAATGAAACTGCGCGGGATGGGTGTCGATGACAAAGAGCGTATCCGCGGGAAGTGCCGGCGCGGCCTCCGACAGTGTCTGAACATAAGCGCGATTGGCGGCGGCCTGCCGATGCAGGACGGACTGATTTTCGTGCAACCGGTAGAGGTTCAGCGGAAACCAGATACCGAGCACCACCAGCACAGGCACCAGCCACTTATCCTCCGCGATGAAGGCGATCGCCAACGCCAGACCTGCCAGCGGTAAATACAGGTAAGCACCCGATATGCGGTCCGGCAATAACAACACGGGGGCCAGAGATGTCACCCCAAGGATGATCCCCAACCAGACGCCGCGCCGCCGGACAAGTGCCGGCAGCAGCAGGACAGCCAGACCAGCGAACGGAATGAGCAGAATCTGCGAGGAGTAGAACGAAATGGTCTTCCACAAATCCGCCGGTGCGAAGCTCAAACTATACGTCGAATGCTCGGCGCGATTGACGACGATTCCCTGCACGCCGAACGACAAGCTAACCAGCAGAAACGGCAGCGGACGCCACCACTTCCTGCCACCAAACCAGAACTCCATGGCTAACAGGGCAACCGGCAGCGCGATGGCCGGCTCCTTCGATTTCATTGCCAGCCAAAAGGCCACAAAGCTGAGCACATACGTGCGCTGTTGGTAGAGCAGCAGACAGCCGAGTCCGAAGAGTGTGCAGAACTGATCGAACACATACATCGGCTGATACACCACTTCAACGATCGCGGCATGGGCGAAGTAAAACGCGACCGCGGCCGAACTGGCGGCAAGCCCTGCACCCAATCGGCGGGCGAGCAGCCACAGCAGGATCAGGTTGGCAAAGTGGATGACATGAATCCACGCCACCCACTTCGGGAAATCCAGGTCACAGGTGTTTCCGAGTACGCGAAAGAAATAGTGGCCGACGGGACGGAAATTGTTCTTGAGATAGAGCGGAGTCAGCAGGGCTTGCGAAAAACCTTCGAGCGGAATCTGGCGAGTCCAGTTCGCGTTGTCATATCCGTCGTCGCGGAAGTAACCTTGATACGCAGACTGGTTCAGGTAGAGGAAAAGGACGACAGCCGTGAGCAGCAAGCCCAGGCGAAGAGCGATCTTCATTCAGTCCAATTGTAGCGTGGATGCTCAGTGATCCATGGCGTTCACCTTTGCCGCCACGCGGAAAGAGAGTTCATCCCAGGCAGGGTTGAACCGGCCACGCTCCCACTCCGGCAGCATGGCGAACACTTCCTCGGGCGTCTGAGCAGAACCACAATGAATCACCGAGAATCCCATCGCATTGGCCATGGCACAGCTGGCCTGAGTGACGCCAATCATGTTCAACTTGCCCTTGCCGATCGGTTCGTGGTGCAGCCTGGTGTAATCCTGAAACTCGCGCGGCAGGCCCCAGTCGTTCACCAGCCACGCTCCGGCTTCGCAATGATCGATGTCGAACAGGTCGCGCTCGCAAGCGCGCACGTCGAGGGCGTACTCCTGCGCAACCATGTACAGGTCGTCGCACCGTTTGGGGTAGGCAGCGAGGAAAGCCATGCGACCGATGTCGTGCATCAGCGCGGCCGTATAGCCTTGCGCGCCATCCAGGTAAATGCGGCCGGCCAGTTCTTCCGCAATCACGGCACACGCCAGATTATGGCGCCAGCTGCGGCGCAGGATTTCGAACTTCAGGGCATGCTTCAGATAACTCCGGATGGCCACGGTAAAGGCCAGCGACTTCACTCGCTCGGTCCCCAGCAATGCTACTCCTTGCAGAATCGTCGACACTTCCGACTGCACTCCGAACATGGATGAGTTCGCCATCCGCAGCACGTCCGCGCTAAAGGCGGCGTCTTTGGTGATCAGATCGCTCACATCACGCAGTCCGGTATCTTCTTTCGCGAGCAAGCCGATCAGCCGGTTGGCGATGGGTGGAAACGGAGGAAGTTCACGCAATGCCCATGGCCGCTGCTCGATGGAAGGCAACCCCGCGATGCGGAGTGGACCCGAATTTTCGAACTCAGATTTTTGAAGCACGTTCTCTCCGCCCTTCTCACCTTATCGAGAATTTCGGGTGATTCTTGAATGTGATATCCTCAAGTTACCCCGATACGAAGGGGACCAAGAAGTAACAAATCCAGGGTCAATTTGGATTGACGCGGCGAAGGGGCACTCCGGTGCCCCTTTTCCTTTTTGCTATGCTCTGTAGTGCATGAACCGCCGCCAATTCCTCGCCACCATGGCAGCCCCGGCTGCCGTCCCCACCCGCCGACCCAATGTCATCATGTTCATGACCGACGATCATGGTGCCTGGGCCACCGGTGCCTATGGATGTTCGGAGATGCGCACTCCCAACGTCGATAAACTGGCCCGCGAAGGAGCCCGCTTCACTCGTGCCTTCGCGTGCACGCCGGTTTGCAGCCCAAGCCGCATGACCTACATGACCGGCCGCCTGCCCTCCACCCACGGAGTCCAGGATTGGCTGGTCCCTGATGACAGTTTCGGCCCCAAGGGAACGCGCTGGCTCGACGGGCAGCCGACCTATGCCGAGGTCATCGCCGGCAGCGGCTACACCATGGGCATGGCCGGGAAATGGCACATGGGAGACGACGACAAGGCCCAGCGCGGCTTCACCTACTGGGCAACGGTGCCGGGCGGCGGCGGCACCTATGAAAACCCGAAGTTCGTCAAGAACGGCAAGACCATCGAGTACAAGGGCTACAAGACCGATGCTGTCGGTGACTTTGCCATCGAGTTCCTGGAACAGCAGAGCAAGGACAAACCGTTCTACCTGCTCGTCCCGTTCTATGCGCCTCATACCCCGTTCAACTATCAGCCCGAGGTTTTCCGGGAGCCTTTCAAAGACGCGAAATTCTCCTGCTTCCCTGACACGCCGAAGCACATGTGGCAGAATCCGGGCCTCGGCAACAACCACGGCAAGCGCGCCAGCAAATTGGCGTACTCGGCTTTGATCAATGGCATGGATCACAACGTCGGACGAATTCTTAAGCGCCTGGAAGAACTCGGCATGCGAGGAGACACGTTGGTGATCTTCACCGCCGACCAGGGTTGGAACGCCGGCCACCACGGCGTGTGGGGCAAGGGCAACGGAACCTGGCCGTTCAACATGTATGAAGAGTCGCTGCGCGTGCCGCTCATCTGGAACCATCCGGGCCACATCCCCGCGGGCATCACGCCGAATCCGATGGTTTCAAGCTACGACTATTTCCCGACCATCCTCGACTACCTCGGCATCAAAGCCCCGCCCGATCCCAAGCGCGTCGGCCGCAGCTACGCCGCGTTTGTGAAGGGCCAGAATCCCCGCTGGCAGAACCGGCTTTATTTTGAGTACAGCAATGTCCGCGGCGTCCGAACCGAGACGGTGAAATACGTGGAGCGAACCAAGGAGTTTCCCAGCGAGTTGTTCGACCTCGAAGCCGACCCGGGCGAAACCAAGAACGTCATCGACGATCCGGGGCATCAGAAGCAACTGGCAACGCTCCGCACTGATCTGGCGCATTATTTCCAGAAAAACGGCGCCCCGCCGATCGAGGAGTGGCGCAAAACAACCAAACAGAACCTGACCAAATACACGAATTCACCGAAATGATTGTCTTTGCCGCTCTACTCGCCGGCCAGCTTTTCGCTCAGCCGGATTTGGATTCCAGCATCCGATCCCCTCTATTTCAGGATCTGTGCGGTCGAGACAGTTTCCATGTCTTCGCTGAGACTGAAGCGAATGTGCGCCCCTGGTTTGAGCCCAAATTCATCAGCCCTTTCGCCGCGATACCCGCTAAAGTTCCCGAATCGCATCGCAAACACACGCCCGGTTTTGGATTCAGCCACATACAAGAGGCCAGGAATCATGCCTAATCGAGCGACTTGCCCTTCCAGTTCGGAACTTGATTGCTTTGCGTGACTTTTGGACATCATTTTGCCATCTCACTCCATACTCAAGTTACACACCGGCGCGTCTAAAACGAACTCCACCACAAGTGCTCTTCGACAGAAGTCCTACCTTTCTTTAGAGTTGCAGCCCGAAAATATTTCTGCGTCCGGCGTGACTGAGAATTTACAGACAGTGTGGTAGAGTCGAGATAGCTGGATTCTATGGATTATTCTGGTCAGATTGTACGGATCGTCCCAAGCCTCGGATTAGTCTATGTCGCAGATTCAATGGGGGCTATCTTTTCGTTTCGTCTGGGCGCCGTGGACGAATACAAAGGCGAGCCGCTTTCTGACCTGGGATTTGAAATCGGCTCGGCGCTGAATTTTCGAGTTGGGGATAATCGACAGGTCTTGCAAGTTACACGACTTGGGAAGACAAAGAAGAAGAAAATGTCGGTAGGCGGGTCTCACTAGCGCACGATGGATCGCCAATTCTTCCTGGACCCAAAGTCTATCCACCCCCAAGGAGAGCCTCTTCGGATCCAGATTCCGATTCCGCCTGCACTCCGCGCACTGAGCGCAATCCCGAATGCTGAAAATATGCGTGCTGGTGACTTGGTCCTCTTCGCCTCATTAGACGACCATGCAGGGGCGGTTGCCGATGGGATCAAGAAAGTGCAGTCGAGCGGAGGGTACAGCGATCAAGACGCCAGGTGGAGCCATGCGGCCGTCTACCTGGGATTCGATTTTCGAATCTGCGAGGCAACACGTAGTGGCGTGAGAGCAGCCTCCTTGCTTGATTACACGCCTACGCATCTCATCCGGGTTCGCCGGGACCCTCACCTCGAACTCGAAGCTGGATGGAAGATCAGTGTTTTGGCAGCTTGTCAGATTGGAACCGCATATGGGTTCGGGACTATTCTGACGCTTGCCCGTAGAGCGGTGAAAGGGTATTGGAGTCCAAATCCGCAGACTGCTCATGCAGGCGATGGGAAGATCTGCTCGGAACTATATTCGGATTGCTATGCGGCTGCAAGCGGGCGCACACTGTGGAACAACCTGGCACTGGAGGCAACTCCGGCTTACCTCAGCGCCACAGCCCAGCTCTCCGATGTCGAAGTCGGTTGGCGGCCACTCTAGGCCCCTTAGTTCACAGCATTCCCCGCAATAAACACCTTGTGGATGCTACGAGTATTCTTGATATCAACCAGAGGGCTTTTGTCCAGCACCACCAGGTCCGCCCACTTGCCTGCCTCAAGCGTACCGAGGGTCTTCGAAACACCCAGGAAATCGGCATTGCGCTTGCTGAAGGCCGTGATGATCTGCATCGGCGTCAACCCGGCTTCGACGCTGAGTTCCATCTCCCAGTGTTCAAAGTAGCCGGAGAAGCGCGCCGGAGGACCCGTATCGGTGCCGAAGCCATAGTTCGCGCCGGAATCGACGATCTTCTTCATGTTCCGCTTAGCAGTTTCCAGGAACCCGGGGAACTTCTCGTAATTCGGATAAGCAGCCATCTTCGCGTGCAGCTCGTCGCTCTTCAGCGCGGCCACAACCGCGGGCGACACACCGCGCGTGAAAAACGGATCGTCAATAAACGGCGGAGTCTTCACGAACGCGAACACGCTCGCTTCCCGAGTGAACGTCGCGGCCATTTGCCAGGCGCCTTTCTGCTTCATTAAATCAATGAGAGGCTGGTCCACCGGCTTATCGCGAACGCTGTGGGCGAGGCCGTCCAGACCGGCGCCCACCAGATCCTTGGCGTCCTGCAGATAGAAAATATGCGCCGCCACTTTGAGCCCGTGTTTATGGGCATTTTGAATGATCGCGGCAGAGAGATTGAGCGGAATCTTGGTCTCGCGGCCGAGGTGGTCATCCACCCAGATCTTCACGATGTCGACCTTCTTCGCCGCCAGTTCCGCAACGTCTTTCTCAATTTGAGCGGTAGTCTCCACCTCATACGGCACGCCCTTCATGCCCATCGCCGTCGTCGGATACCCGCCCTTGCCGGTGAAACCGCGACCCGCGGTGAAGATGCGCGCTACATTCGGGCGGCCGGCGCGCTGTTCGGCCCGCATTGCGAACACCAGATCCTGATCGCTCCCCATGCTGAGCACGGTAGTGACTCCATACGACGCATAGTTCTTCAACTGGCTCGTCATGTTCTGACGAGTGAAATTCGCCGGATCCTGTATCAGGTCGATGGTGTTGCCAAGATGCCCGTGCAGATTGATGATGCCGGGCATGATGAACTTGCCGGCGAAGTTGATGCGCTCAGCGCCCGCCGGGGCCTTCAACTGCGCCTTCGGGCCGACCCATTGAATGCGCCCGTCAGTGATCACCATCGCCGAGTCGGCCTGCGCCGCCCTTCCTGTGCCATCAATGAGCGTGAAACCTTCCAGAACCTTGGTTTCCGCGCACAACGAAGCTGCGCCGAGCAATGCGGCCAGAATCAGATTACGTTCAATTCTCATGTTTTGGGTATCGTAACACAATGGCTACGGGAGGGAGGGTTACTCTTCCAACTCGGGCTTCTGCTTGTACTTGGGTTTCTTGCGTTCGGACTTGGGCTCAATCACTTTGGCCGGGGGCACAGCACCAACCACTGCCCGCGCCACACGCTTGACCTTTTTGTTTGGATCGATTTTGATTCTCACGACACTACCAGTATGGAACAGGGCAGGCGAAACCGCCTGCCCTGTTCTTCCTGCTAAAATGCCAGTCGCAAACCGAACTGGATGTTACGTGCCGGCTGCGAACCGCTGATTCCACCGAAAGTGGAACTGGTGGTGTTCACGTCCGGATTGTTGAAGTTCGGATGATTCGAGATGTTGAATACATCCGCCTGGAACCGCAGGCTCCAGCGCTCGCGAAGTGCTGCCACCTTGCGCAGCGAAAAGTCCCAGTTATTCCAGCTTGGTCCTTCGATGATTCCCACGCCGGCATTGCCCAGCGCTGCCGCCGGAGAGTTCGCAAATGCGGCCGTGTTGAACCATTTGTTGACGCTAGGATTATCGAGCGTGGTCGGTCCGCCGATATAGGACGCACGCCGCGTACCCGGAATGTAGTTGCTGCCAACCGGTGTCAGATACTGCCCGGACTGCATGCGTCCCACTCCGCTTAGCTCCCAACCGCCGATCGTATTCTTCACGATCATGTTCGACTTCTTGAGCAGCGGCAGGCGATAGGTGTAGGTCAGCACGAAGATCTGCCGCCGGTCATAGTTCGTTGGACCATAGTTGAAGTGGCGGTCGGCCCATTCAATCGCATCCGACTGCGAATTGAAGTTGCCCGGAGAATCCGCCAGAGCGTGCGACCAGGTGTAGTTCACGGTGTAAAGCGCATTACCGCGGCGGCGGCTCAACCTCACTTGCAGAGCGTTGTAGTTGGAGTTCGAATCGCTCATGTAGTAGCCGATGCTGGTGAAGCCCTTGTACGGCAGAATCGAATTCGTCACCGGACGCTGCGCGCTGGGCAGCGCCTGATTGGCCTGCAGTTGCGTAAAGGTCGGCTGATTGATATTCGGTTCGCGAATCAAGTGATGACCCACGTTGCCTGCGTACGCTGTATCGAGCAGCATGCCCCATGGGATCTCCGCCTGAATGCCGAAGTTGTAGGTGTATACAGCCGGCACCTTCAGGTTCTGATCGATTGCCGTGATGCCACCCTGTGGTGCTGCCGCCGGAAGGCTTCCACCGCCGGGATTCGAAAGGTTGCTGTTCTGATACTGCACCTGCGGAGTGAACGGAGGCAGCTTGGTTTGAGAGAAAACCAGGTTGCCTTCCGGACGGTCGTGATAGGTTCCGAAACCACCGCGAACGGCGATCTTGCTGTTCTTCAACGGCGCCCACGCAAAGCTGAAGCGCGGCATGAACAGGTTCTGCGTGTTGTACAAACCGCGCGGACCGCTCGCCGGAATCAACTTCATCGCGGAGGCATCGCCTACCACCCGGCTCTCCTGGCCCGACGGAATTTCACCAGTGCGGACGAGACCGTTATAGATATTTCCTGAATTCGGAACAATCAAGCCGGCCAGCGTCATGGAAACCGCCTGCGCCGGATTGTAAGCAGATGGCACAAAGTTCGCCATGTTGTTGGCAACCGTGTAGGTGGGCAGGAAGTGGCTGATACGCATGCCAACTTCCACGCTGAGGCTCTTTGAGATATGCCACGAATCCTGCACAAAGCCTTCGTACTGCGAGAAACGGAAGAAGCCCTTCGGATCGTTCGCCGATTCCGTGTAGGTCTGCATGTTGCCATAGAGGACATCGGCCAGCGTGTACGTCGTGCTGTTTGTGTTGCCGCTGCTGTTGAATGACGCATTTCCGTTATATGTGGAGGTGGCATTCTGATCCTTACGATTGCGGACAATCAGAATTCCGGCCTTGAATGTATGCGCGCCCTGTATATACGTCACGTTGTCGGTGAAGCTGATATCCGTTGTCGGCGAAGCCAGAAACACCTTATCCGCACCGTTGAAGGATGCGAAGCCGCTTACCGTGACATCGGGAGCACCTTCGGGATATTCGCCATTGCCACCAAAGATGCGCGGAAATACAAACCCGTATGTGCTGCGCTTCCACAAGTCGCCCTGCATGTAAGTGCGTTGTCCGTTCCACGAACTGCTGATGCGAGCCTCATTGATGATGCGCGGGCTGATCACCCAGGTGTAGCCGAACTGCGGTCCATACCCAGGACGATGGCGTTGCGTCGGTGTATTCGGCAGCGCCGAGGAACCGAACGTGCCGAACGGGTCGATCGTGTTGTAGTTATCGTGCAGATAGCGGAAATAGATCGACTGATTGTCGGTAATGCGGAAATCGACACGGGCGATATCTTCGCGCCAGTTGAACGGATTGTAAGCCTGGAAGGTCGTGTTGTTACCGATCGGCGTGTTTGTGTACAGGCTGGCCATGCCGGCCATTTTGGCGTAAACAGCCATGATGGCTTTGCCATCGGCCGTCATCTGGCTTGCAGGAATGATCTTGCCGGGGATCGGTGTGGTGGTGCCGGGGAAATTGATGTTGTTGGTGCGGTCAGAGAAGTTTCCGCCAACTTCGGCAAGAGTGGGAAGCGTCTGGCGCGAGGCGTTGGTGTAGTGGTGAATGCTCTTCCACTCTTCGCCGACCATAAAGAACAACTTGCCCTTCTTCAGCTTTCCGATGGCCAGCGGCCCGTTCAGGCTCCAGCCGTAGTCGTTGAAACGCAATAGCGGCTTTACCGGCGCGAAGAAGTCCTTCGCATCGAGCGCGTCATTGCGCAAGGTGTAGAACAGGCTGCCGTGATACTGATTGCCGCCGCTCTTGGTGACGACGTTGATATTTGCTCCGGAGTTGCGTCCGTACTCAGCGGAGAACGCTGAAGTCTGAATGCGAACCTGCTGTATAAAGTCGAGGCCGACGTTGTTGATCTGGCTGCCGTTGCTGCCTGAATCGAGATTCGATCCGCCGTCCACCGCGAGATGATTCGTATCGGTGCGATTGCCGTTGATCGACTGGTTGCCAACGCTCAAGCTGGTGGTGGTCGCCATCTGATCGAGCGAGGTGACCATCACGCCAGGCATCAGCGTTGCAAGTTCCATGTAGTTGCGGCCGTTGAGGGCAAGATCGGCGACCTGTTCGGAATCGATCGTCGTCGCCAGTTCGCCGGAAACAACGTTCACGGTTTCCGCGACAGCTTCGGTTACAGTGACGCTTTGGCTGGTTCCGCCGATCTCCATTTTGAAATCCGCGTTAACGCGGCCGCCGTCGGGCAGGTCGTAGCCTGTCTGCTTGGCAGTGCGGAATCCATCGGCGGAGGTTTCGACGTTATAGGTTCCAACGGGAAGGTTGGTAACAATGAAGAAGCCCTTGCCATCGGCAACGGTCTTCCAGGTTAGGGTTGTACTTTGGTTGGTTATGGTGACCTTGGCTTTGGGGATCAAGGCGCCAGTGGTGTCAGTAACGGTTCCTGTGATGCGTCCGTTCGCATTCTGTGCGTAGAACGCCGGCAGGCACGCGAGCATAAGTGCAAACGTGGTTATGCATTGTTTCTTGTAATTCATAAGACTCCTGAGCTTATTTCAGTATCGTTACAAGGAACCACGAATGCAACCACCCCCCCCTCTTGACACATTTCAGCATTTCAATTATAGTTGAATTGTTGAAATGAAAACGAAGAAGCCCTCTCCTGAAGAAGTCACCCGCTTCGCGGACATGTTTGCCGCCATCGGAGCGGAACCCCGCCTGCGCATCACGCAACTCCTGTTGACCGCGCACCCGGAGGGCCTCGTCGCGGGAGAGATCCAGGCCGAGCTTGGCATCAGTGCCTCAAACCTGTCGCACCACCTGGACAAGCTGAAGAATGAGGGTGTCATCACCGTGAAACGGGAGGGCAGCTTCCTTCGTTACACGGCTTGCGCCGATGCACTTCAGGACTTGCTCTCATTTCTATTCTCCGAGTGTTGCACCCGGAACAAGGCCATCAAGCCCGATAAGATCATCCAGCTTTGTAAGTAATCAAAGGAGTCATCATGAGTACCGCCATTAAAGACGCCGTCAAAGAAAAATATGGACAGGCCGCCCTCCGCGTTGTGAGCGGCGGCAGCAGTTGCTGCGGCGCTGCCCCGGCCGATCAACATTGCGCCGATCCCATCACCAGTAACCTGTACGATTCCGTTCAGACAGGCGAACTGCCTGATACCGCCGTGCTCGCCTCGTTAGGCTGCGGCAATCCGACCGCGCTGGCCGAACTGAAGCCCGGCGAGACCGTGCTCGATCTCGGCTCCGGCGGCGGCATCGACGTATTGCTTTCCGCCAAGCGCGTCGGCCCAACAGGCAAGGCGTACGGCCTCGACATGACCGATGAGATGCTCGCCCTCGCCAATGACAACAAGCGCAAAGCCGGCGCGGAAAACGTCGAGTTCCTGAAGGGCGAAATCGAGCACATCCCGCTGCCAGACAACACGGTCGACGTCATCATTTCGAACTGTGTGATCAATCTCAGCGGCAACAAGGACCATGTGCTCCAGGAAGCCTTCCGCGTGCTGAAACCCGGCGGCCGCTTCGCCGTCTCCGACGTGGTCACCCGGGGCGAGATGCTGCCCGAAATCCGAAAGAACGTTCTGCTGTGGGTCGGCTGCGTGGCCGGCGCCCTCGAAGAGAACGAGTACAAAGCGAAACTGGCGGCGGCGGGTTTCGAGAACATCGACATCGAGCCAACTCGCGTTTACCATATCGAAGACGCACGAGCCTTTCTCACTGGCCAAGGCATTGATGTCGATGCGATCGCCCCGCAGGTGGACGGCAAATTCATGAGCGGCTTTATCCGCGCCCGAAAGCCTCTCGCCCAATAGTGAGTGAATCCATGGCAAACAACATTACGCCAGTCGAGCAGCCTCGACTGGCCTTCTTTGAACGTTATCTCTCCTTGTGGGTCGGCCTCTGCATGGTGGCCGGAATCCTCCTGGGAAAACTCGTCCCGTCAGCGGTGCAGGCAATTCGCGGGATTGAATTTGGCCAGGGCAGCCAGATCAACGTGCCGATCGCCGTCCTGATCTGGCTCATGATCACTCCGATGATGATGAAGGTGGATTTCGGCGCCATCCGCAATGTGGGGCGCAAGCCGTCCGGCCTGATCGTCACGCTGATTGTGAACTGGCTGGTGAAGCCGTTCTCGATGGCGTTTCTTGCATGGCTCTTCTTCCGCTTCGTATTCTCCGCATTCATCTCCCCTGCCGAAGCCGATCAATACATCGCCGGCTGCATCATCCTCGCCGCCGCGCCGTGCACTGCGATGGTCTTCGTGTGGAGCCATCTGACCGGCGGCGACCCGGCCTACACGCTCGTTCAGGTGTCGGTCAACGATCTGATCATGCTGGTGCTGTTCGTACCGCTGGTGCAATTCCTGGTAACAGGAACATCTTCGCTGACGGTGCCGTTCCAAGTCCTGCTGTATTCGGTAATCGTATTCATCGTGATCCCACTCACGGTCGGCACGATTCTTCGCGCGTGGCTGATTCGCACCCATAGCAAGACTTGGTTTGAAGAATCCCTGCTGCCGAGGTTCGCCCCCATTACCATCACCGCCCTGCTCGCCACACTGGTCTGCATCTTCGCATTCCAGGCCGATAACATTACCGGCCGGTCCTTCCACGTCTTACTCATCGCAGTGCCCATCACTTTGCAGGTCTATCTGAATTCGTCGCTGGCGTACGGATTGATGCGGCTGCTGAAGGTGGAGTATTCTGTCGCCGCCCCCGGAGCATTGATCGGCGCAAGCAACTTCTTTGAACTCGCGGTCGCTACAGCGATTGCGCTGTTCGGCCCGGAATCCGGGGCCGCACTGGCGACTGTGGTCGGAGTGCTGGTTGAGGTTCCCGTCATGCTCTCTGTCTGCGCCGCGTGCAATCGCACCCGGCACTGGTTCTCCTATCAAACCGAAGGGTAAACAATCATGAACAAGCGCAAGGTACTGATCCTTTGCACGGGCAACTCCGCCCGCAGCCAGATGGCCGAGGGCCTCTTCCGCCACGAAGGGGGTGACCGCTTTGAGGTCTTCTCGGCAGGCACCAAGCCGAGCCTCGTCCGCCCGGAGGCGATCTTTGTGATGGGCGAAATCGGCATCGATCTTTCCGGTCACCGCTCCAAATCAGTGGACGAGTTTGTGGGCCAGGAGATCGATCTGGTCATCACCGTCTGCGACAACGCCAAGGAAGTATGCCCAATCTTCCCGGCCAAGACAACGATGCTTCACTGGCCGTTTGAGGACCCCGCGCATGTGGAAGGCACAGACGAAGAACGCCAGGCCGCCTTCCGCAAAGTGCGGAATCAGATCCACCGCCGCATCAAGGAGTATCTTCAGGCTTAACGAAAACCGGAAAACCGGGGACAGCCCGCATGTTCACCAATTATTCAGCACGCTCCAGGTGAACATGCGGGCTGTCCCCGGTTTAAGGAGATCAAACAAGAGCAACCTGCTCTTCAGAAGGCTCCGCTCAACAATACCAGGGCTCATCCATATAAGGAATCGCAGCCCTGGGAACCAAATCGAAATTCTCCGGCAACGGCCGGTCATGCGCCGCATCCCAGATCTTGCGAAAAATCTGAGCGCGCGAGCGATTCTGCTTCTGTTCCGCCGCAACAACGCGCAGCAACCCTCCCGACAACGCATCAATCGAAGCATCCGCATGCTTCCAATCGGCCGCCACTTCGCCTTGCAGCATAGACCCGCTCATCACCAGCAGCCGCAAAGCCAGTTGAACCGGGCTCACGTTTTCGACCAACTCCAACTCCAGGATCGTCGAGAGCATATCGCGATAACTATCCCACGTGGTCCACGGCGTGAAGGGAATGAAGGTCGGAGAAATCGTAAGCCCGGCGTCGCGGAAGCGCGCGGCGACCTCAATAAAATCAGCTCGCGTATGACCCTTATCGAGCCGCGCCAGGACCGCGTCATCCAGGCTCTCCACCGCGCTCGTCACGAACAGGCAACCGGTGCGCTGTAGCACAGGCAGCAGATCCGCATGCTTCAACAGGTGCTCCACCTTGATCGTCACATCATAGGTCAGCGCGGGAAACTCTTCGTGCAGCGCTTCCACAATGCGCCGCGCATGCGTCGGGGCATTGAAGAAATCAGGATCGCCAAATGTGATGTGCCCGGCGCCGGACTGCTGCCGGATATCGGCCAGAACCACCTCCTGCTGCACCACGCGAAACGCACCGTTGTAGACCGGCACCACCGGACAATGCTTGCAGAGATGCTTGCAGCCGCGCGACGCTTCCGTGTACCCGGCCACAATCGCCTGTCCGCCGCGACGCAACCGCGAATAGCGGCCCAGCGGCGCAAGACCGGTGCGATCCGGCACTACGAACTGCTGCCTCTCGAGTGAAACCAGCGGAGCCTCGCCGCCACCTGCGATTTCGGCCAGCCCTGCTTCAAACTCGCCTCCCACAATCGCATCGACGCCCAGACCGCGCAACTGCGCCTCGTTCAGTGGCGCATAGAGTCCGTACGCAACCAGGCGCGCACTGCGATTGATGGCTCGAACGCGTTCGATGATGGGCAATGCCAGCCGCGTTGCCGTATGCATGGGGAGATGAAACGCAATGAGTCCAGCTTCAGCAACCGCACCCATAGGCAACTGCCCCACGGCAAGGTCGGCGCAGACCACATCATGACCACGCGCGCGCAGCCAGGCGGCAGGCGAAGCAAGACCAAAGGGCTGATGCCCAAGATCGTATGTAGAAATGAGGAGCGCCTTCACGGCTGTGATGCGCCCTAGTCGCGCGGACGGCCCTTGCGGACCCGCTTCAGCAGAGTCTCGATCTTTTGCGGGGCGATGTCTTTATCGGATTCGAAGTGCAGCTCCGGAGTATGCCGCAACTGCAGACGGACGGCCAGCTGCCGCCGCAGAAAGTGGCGCGCACTTTCAATTGCCGCCAGCGCCTCACCCGATGTTCCGGCATCCAACATCGACAATCGCACGCGGGCCTCTTTCAGGCGCGGATCAATCAGGACCTCGGTTACCGACACATTGGTGATGCGCGGGTCCGCCATCTCAAATTCGATCAGTTCGGTGAGTTCCTCGCGGATGGCCTCTGCCACCCGGAGCGTTCGATGGTCTTCCATATTCCTACTCTATCCACTCGACATCGGAAGATGCCAGATCCGGACCGGCGATGTCGACCGCATCCTGCTCAGCAGCCTGTAAAATCTGCTCGGCGAATTTGCGGTCGCTCGAAACGGTCACCACCGCCACGGTCGACCGCTGCCAGGACTCCTGGTGCGCGATCTCCGCCACGGATACGTTGAACTTACGGCGCAACCTGTCTTTCAGGCCCTTCACCACGCTTCGCTTGTCCTTCAGCGAATGCGCCAGTTCAACCTGCAACTCTAACGTCAATACACCAATGACTGGCACAACAGGAAAGCCGGGGCGTTAAACAAACGCCTCGTTGGCGACGCGCTCGGTGACGAACGCTTCAATAATATCGCCCGGCTTGATGTCGTTGTAGTTGGCGATCGCGATACCGCATTCGTAGCCCGTGGCCACTTCGCGGACATCGTCCTTGAAGCGCTTCAACGTCTCGATCTTGCCGGTAAACACAATTGCCTTCTCGCGGAGCAGACGCACTTCACAACTGCGCGTGATGGTGCCGTCCAGGACGTAGCAACCAGCCACGACTCCCACCTTGGTGATGCGGAAGACGTCGCGGACTTCGGCGCGGCCCTTGTACACTTCTTTGTAAACCGGCGCGAGCAGCCCGGTCATGGCGCGTTTGATCTCATCCGTCAGATCGTAAATGATGCTGTGCAGCCGGATGTCGATCTTCTCACGGTCAGCCACAAGCTGCGCGTTGCGTTCGGGCTTGACGTTGAAGCCGATAACAATGGCTTCCGACGCGGTGGCCAGCAGCACATCGGTTTCGGTAATGGCGCCAACGCCAGAGTGAATGACGCGGATACGAACTTTGTCGTTCGAGAGCTTCTGCAACATGTCCGACAGAACTTCGGCGGTACCGCCGACGTCCGTTTTGACGATGACATTGAGCTCTTTGATCTCGCCTTCCTTCATCTGCGCGTGCAGCTGATCGAGCGTCATGCGGCTCGATTTCGCCATCGTCTGTTCGCGAACCTTGGCTTCGCGATAGATGACGATCTGCTTTGCCTTGCCCGTATCGGTCACCATCTGGAAGGTGTCACCGACTTCCGGCAACGCTTCGAGACCCAATACTTCGACAGGCATGGAGGGCTCGGCCGAACGGGTCGGCGCGCCGCGATCATCGAACATCGCACGGACCTTACCGAATACCGATCCGCAGATAAAGTAGTCGCCCACGCTCAGCGTACCGTTGCGCACCAGTACGGTGGCAACCGGTCCACGGCCCTTATCGAGCTTTGCTTCGAGGACGGTACCAACCGCCGGACGGGCCGGGTTGGCCTTCAGGTCCTGCATATCGGCAACCAGGTTGATCATTTCGAGCAACAGGTCAAGGTTGGTCTTTGCTTTCGCCGAAACCGGCACCATAACCGTGTCGCCGCCCCAGTCTTCCGCGAGCAAACCGCGATCAGCCAGTTGCTGCTTCACGCGTTCGGGCAGTGCACCAGGCTTATCGATCTTATTGATCGCCACGATGATCGGCACTTTGGCCGCTCTGGCGTGATCGATCGCTTCGAGCGTCTGCGGCATCACACCGTCGTCGGCGGAAACCACCAGAATGACGATGTCGGTCACCTTCGCGCCGCGGGCACGCATGCGGGTGAACGCTTCGTGGCCAGGCGTATCGATGAAGACGATCTTACGGCCGTTCTTTTCGATGTGGTAGGCGCCGATGTGCTGCGTGATACCACCGGCTTCGCGCTCGGCTACCGTGGTTAAACGGATGGCATCGAGCAGCGAGGTCTTACCGTGATCGACGTGGCCCATGATGGTGACCACAGGTGCGCGGCGCACCATGTCTTTGTCGACTTCGGTAAGTTCAATCTCTTGCGTGGTCTCTTCTTCGTAGCTGACCTTGTTGGTGGAAGCGCCGAATTCGCGCGCCACTTCCTCAGCCAGTTTCACGTCGAGCGTCTGGTTGATGGTGGCGAAGATCTTCTTTTCGAAGAGACGCTTCACAACCAGGTTGCCCTTGACGCCGAGCTTTTCGGAGAGTTCTTTTACCGTGATGCCTTCGGAGATGGTGATCTCGCGATCGATCGGCGGAGGCGCGGCCTGCTCGTTGCGCTTGTTCGAGCGCAGCTGGAGCTTGCCTTCCTGCTCCTCACGCTCGCGCGGCACCAGCGGACGGCGCTTGGCCATATCGCGGCGCTGTGTATCGGTCGGCGGCGGCGTTGCCGGTTCGACGCGCATCTGCGAAGTCGGATGCATCGGGCGTCCGCGCATGCCAGGACGGGGCGGTCCACCACCCATCGGCGGTGCGCCTGGACGGCGAACGGTCTGGCCGGGACGGATCGGCCCTTCGTAAATCGGTCTGCCGGGAGTGGGCGATGCGGCCGGACGGCTCGGCATGCCGGGACGCGGCGCTGCCGGCGGAGGCGGCGCTGCCGGCCTTGCCTGGCGCAGGCGCTCTAAGATTTCAGGACGCGGCGGAACCACCGGACGCGCAGCGGGCTGCCCTGCCAAAGGAGGACGGCTGGCGGGACGTGCCTGCCCCGGCATGGCGTTCTGCGGCTGGCCAGCCTGCGGCGGGCGCAAAGGCAGGCCACTGCCCTGGCCCATCGGGCCCTGAGGGCGCGGTGCCAGTGGCGGACGGGTCGGATGAATCGGCTGCTGATGCGGACGCGGCGCGCCGGGCAAGCCTCCGGGGCGCGGTCCACCGGGCTCGGGACGGTGATGCATCACCGGTTGACCCGGCCCACCAGCGGAAGGCTGGGGAGGAGGCATCGGCTGACGAGGTCCGGAGAGAATCTGTCCGGGACGCGGCGTGGCCGGCGTCGTCGGAATCGGCCTTGCGGGCACCGTCAGGGCCGGCTTCGGAGCCAGCGGCATGGAGGGCACAGAGGCTTCGCGGATCGGAGGAGCAAGAGGTATAGCCGGTTGTGAGGGCTGTGCCGGGGCGGCAACCGGCGCGGGTGGCGCGGAGGCCACCGGCGGGGCCGGAGGAGCCGGTGCTACCGGAGAAGCAGGCGGCGGATGGTGCATCACCGGCGGATGAAGCGTATGCGCGCCTGCCAATGGAGGCCGCAGCGGTTGAGGGACGGGCCGCGAGGCCAGACGCTCTTCAGGTGTAGGTTCCACGATAGTGGGCAACGAAACGGTTTCCTTCTTCTCGGACTCATGCGCCACTGGGGAAGATTCAGTGGTTGCGGGTGCAACGGACTGTGGTTGCCGCTCACTGGCGTGGGGAGCGTGGGCTTCGGCTTCGGGAGCCGCGGACCGCTCAGCGTGGGATTCGCGTGCGTCGTCCGGCACATCAAGGCCGAACTGCTGGCGGATTTTCAACGCGACGTCATCGTCAATCGAGCTGGAGTGCGTCTTCTTTTCGTCAACGCCCAGATCAGGGAGCAGCTCCAGAATTTTGTTCGGCTTTACTTCGAGCTCCCGTGCCAGCTCGTTGATTCGAATTTTACTCATATTTAAGTTGTTGCTTTATAATACTAACGATCCGCGCAAGTGCCCCTATGGTCATGGTAACAAATTCGCATTCGTCACCCAACTACCCTCACTCTTCGTGCTTGGGTTGTTCCGCGGCTTCCGGCTGCGGCTGTGCCTCTTCCACTGGCTCGGAAACCTGCTCAGCCTGTACTTCCACTGCCTCCGCGGCTTCAACCGGCGGAGCCTCTTCAAAGGCCGCGGCCGGTGCGGAACCTTCTTCAAACTGTCCGTAGTAGCTGTTGACGGCTACCTGGATCTTCTCCACCATATCCGGCTCAATACCCTGAACCAGTTCCAACTCTTCCGGCGTCATCGACCCCAATTGCTCCACCGTGGTGATACCGGCTTCGATCAGTTTTTCCGAGATCTCATCGGTCACCCCGTGATCCATCAGCACCGAAACAGGAGCGCCGGGAACAACCAGCGCCGACATCTGCGATTCCACTTCCTGGCGCTTTTCTTCTTCGCTCTTAATGTCGATCTTCCATCCCAGCAGCTTCGCGGCCAACCGTACGTTCTGCCCCTTTTTGCCAATCGCAAGCGAGAGCTGCGTATCGTCGACAATCACTTCCATGTGGCGATCCTGCATGGAGATAATCGACACGCGGCTGATCTTGGCCGGGCTCAAGGCATGCGTTGCAAAGACCACCGGATCATCCGAGAACTCAATGATATCGATCTTTTCGCCGCGCAATTCGCGGATGATCGACTGCACGCGCATGCCCTTCATGCCGACGCACGCGCCCACGCTGTCCACGTCGCGGTCACGGCTCGAAACGGCGATCTTGGTCCGTTCGCCGGCCTCGCGCGCGCAGCCTTTGATGACTACCGTGTTGTCGTAAATCTCCGGAACTTCCTGCTCGAACAGGCGCTTCACAAATTCCGGATCGGCGCGCGACAACACCACGCCGGCATTCTTGCCTGACTTATCGACGCTCTTAATCACGCAGCGCACGCGGTCGCTCACGCTGAAATTCTCCAGCCGCGACTGCTCTTTCTTCGAGAGGCGGGCTTCGGTCTTGCCCATGTCCAGAATCAGATCCTGACCCTCAATGCGCTTTACCGTGCAGTTGACAAGCTCACCCACGCGATTCGAATATTCCACGAAAATCGTATCGCGTTCGGCTTCGCGGACCTTCTGCAAAATTACCTGCTTGGCGGTCTGCGCAGAGATGCGCCCCAGCGATTCGGTCTTCTTCGCAATGCGGACTTCGCCGCCGACTTCCGCCTTCGCATCAATGGCACGCGCTTCAGCAAGCGTCAGTTCGTGCACCGGATCGGCCACCTCGTCCACAACCTTTTTCACGGCCAGGATGGTCACCAGGCCACTCTTGGTATCGAATTCCGCGATCAGATCCTCGGTAGTGCGAAAATGCTTACGCGCCGCCACCAACATGGCGTCCTTCACCGCGTCCAACACGATCTGCGGGTCGATGCCCTTTTCCTTGCTCAGGATCTCGATTGACTGAAAAATGGTGCCCAATGAATGCCTCGCTTCTTACTGCAAAACTATTTGCTGCTAAACTTTTTAAATCTTTTGCCGGAACTTACCACTCGAACTTCAGGTTCGCCTGCGTCACCTGATCCAGGCTGAACGTCAAGTCCTTGCCGGATGCGGTACGCAGTGTGATCACACCCTCTACGAATGCGATCAGGGCGCCCTCCCATTTCCGTTGGTTGTCAATGGGCTCTTTGAGCGCGATCTTCACCTTCTGTCCAACAAAGCGCTCGAAATCCCTCGGCTTGCTGAGCTTTCGCTCCACGCCTGGGGAACTGACTTCCAGCGTATATTGCGCTCCCGGAATGACGTCTTCCGCGTCGAGAAGGACTCCTACTTCTTCCGATACCTTCTCGCAATCGGCATGTGTCACCCCTTCGGGCTTGTCAATGTAAATGCGCAGCATGCGGGCTCCGCCGCCGCCTTTCAGCTCGACATCGACGATTTCGAGCCCGGCAGCAGCACCAACCCTCTCCGCAATTTCCACGATTTTAGCTAACACGCTTTCTTTCATGCGCCCAATAAAAAAGTGGGCTTTCGCCCACTGATACAGTTCGACACTTCTATTATACACACAAGCCCGGGCTGGACCATGCTCCTGCGACTGGGCGAATTTCCTAGAAGTCACCTAAAACAGATGGGTTCCGTCGATAACTGCCGCCGCAAGCGATCTGGCAGGCGAAACTGCCTGCCCCACCATTGCAAACCTGGGACTTATCGTGGTGGGACAGGCGGTTTCGCCTGTCCAATTCAAAATAATTCACAGGTTCCTTCGCAGAGCCTGGTGCGCCGGACTTACTTCGTTTTCTCAGCGACAAAACCGGGCGGCAGCGCCGCGCCGGCGCCGAAGAAAAACTCTTCCATCTGCTTCAACAAAAACTCCTGCGCTTCCTTAGTTCCCAGATTGAGGCGGTACTCGTTCATGATCATCTTCATGTGTTCCACCCACATCTTCCAGCCTTCCTTGGAAACGTTCTCAAAGATGCGCTGACCCAACGGATGGCCGTCAAAGGGGACTTCGTCCAACCCGCGCATCTCTTTCTGGAACTTCACGCAAAACACACGGCGCCCGCCCTTGTCCTCTGGTACGGGAAACTTGATGCCTGATCCGCAGCTCATTAAATCTGATCTCCTTGTTAACTTACAGGATAACCCACAATCCCCTATTTAGCCTCAATGTAAGGAATTCCTTTATCCATCCATTCCGGCCGAGGACCACCCTTCAGATAGTGCTCGAAATACTGCTGCATGCGGATGGTGTAGTCCTTCTGATTCGGGCGCTTCAGCAAGTGATGCGGTTCGCCGTTGTAGTTGAACATATACACCTCTTTACCCAGGCGCCGCAGCGCCAGGAAATACTCGATGGCCTGATACCATGGCACCGCGTCGTCGGCGTCATTGGCCAGCATCATCAGCGGCGTCTGCACCCGGTCAGCCAGAAACAGCGGAGAGTTCTCAATGAACCGCATCGGATACTGCCACAGATTGCCGCCGATACGGCTCTGCGTCCGCTCGTACTGGAACTGGCGCGGCAGGCCGGATCCCCAGCGAATGCCGTCATAAGCGGAGGTCATGTTCGCCACCGGAGCGCCCGCGTTTGCCGCCTTGAACCGGTTGGTTTGCGTCACCATATAGGCGATCTCATAGCCGCCCCAGCTGTGGCCTTGAATGCCGATCGCCTTCTCGTCCACAAAGCCTTTATCGACCACCGCATCGATCGCCGGCATCACGCACTTCAGCGCGCTCTGGCCCGGATAGCCGGTGGTGTAAACGATGTCCGGCATCAGCACCAGATAGCCGTTCGACGCGTAGTAGCTGACATTGATGCTGTGCCGCGGCGCGGGCGCGATGTAGGTGTTCAGCGTCTGCGAAAGCCGCTCGTAGATGTAGACCAGCATCGGATACTTCTTCTTCGGATCGAAGTTCGCCGGCTTCACCAGAATGGCGTTGAGCGGCACGCCGTCTGTATTGCGGAACTGCATCAGCTCGGAACTGCCCCAGGCGATCTCCTTCTGCTGTGGATTGGCGTCGCTGAGTTTCGTGATCTTGCGGAACTCCGTGTCGGAGCTTAACAGATCGGGAAACTTTTGAAAGGTGGACGCGGTGAACAGCAGCACGCCAGCATCCTTTGCTTTCGCCGGCACCGAGTAGTTCTCGGCGCCCATCAGCAGTTTCGAGGGCCCCTGCTTCGCATTCAAACTGGTCACGAAGAAACCCGTGTTGCGCGTGGTTTCATTCTCCGCCCTCAGCAACAAGGGCTTTGCCGGATCGATGCCGCGATCGCGCGGATCGGTATCGAGCCGCACATAACGGAACGTTGTCTTTGCGCTGCGGCCGGCCCCGGTGGTCAGGTTTTTCGCGGCGCTGCCGTCCGGCGCGAGCTGCCAGATGTCATAGCGGTCATAGAGCAGCACGGCCTTGCCATCCTTGGTCCAACCCGCGGTGCCGTAGGGCGGCGGGGTTCCCGGAGTATCGTTCTGTTCGTCGAAGAACTTCACGCCGAGTGCCGCGGTCAGGTTCGTCGTTTTCAGGTCCTTGGTTGAAATCGAGTTCCAGTTACGGCCATCGAAGTAGACGCCGAACTCGCCATTGGGCGAAAGGGCGACGGCCCCGCGATTCTTCTTCACCGCGAGCTTGCGTTCGCCGGTCCGCAGATTGACGAGATACGAATCGGTGTAGCGCTGGTCGTATTCGATGAGCGGCCGGTAGGCACGATCGTCAGTGCCCACCGCCCAGCGGCCGTCCTCCGCTGGAGTGGCGTCGGCCATGAATACGTCTGCCAGTTGCACGAATCTCTTTTCGGCGATGATCCACGCCGCGCGGAAGGTGCGGTTCTTATCGCGCTCAGCGGTCACCTTCTGCATCGGCTGCACATTCGAATCCTTCCAGTTCCAAAGATCGAACACCGGCTTCTCGTCGGCCGCATCTTCGGCAGCTTCTTTCTTGGCGGCGACGGGAGCGCAGCCGAAGAAGACCATGGAGCCATCGCGCGAAAACGTCACCGCGCCCTTATCGCTCAGCTCCATCCCCTGGCTCTGGCAGCCGGTCTGTTCCGGCGCCTCGGCTGTTCCGCGAGTCCAGAGGCGCAACTTCGCACCGGCCAGAAAGGCCGCATGTGCCTGCTTGTCGTCCCACGCCAACTTGCTGTATTTCCCCTTGCCCTTGATCAGCGCCACCGGCTCAGCAGCACCGGCCGTGTCCAATGTGAAGACTCCATTCTCTTCTTCCTTCTTGGAGGCGACCGCAAACAGCAACGTCTTAGCGTCTTTGGAGAGTGAGTACTCCAGCACGTCGGCGAACTTCCGTTCCGTGCCGTCGCTCAGATTCCGCAGCACCATCTCGCTGCCGAACTCCGGGCGCCGCGCGCGGCCTCTCCCAGTGGGCGCGGGGGTGGCGGCGGCCGCCGGATCAGCTGCGGCAGGTC
>Ga0073936_10000421_pt1 | contig 65085 bp, 59 predicted proteins | sample AliMusrvi5mmetaG_FD_87041 | JGI IMG/M metagenome (GOLD analysis project Ga0073936, IMG submission 87041) | Freshwater lake bacterial and archeal communities from Alinen Mustajarvi, Finland, to study Microbial Dark Matter (Phase II) - Alinen... | ecosystem: Environmental > Aquatic > Freshwater >... | reverse complement strand
TTGCGGCACGACCGTCGAGCCCTCGACGCGGGTCGCGATGGTGTCGATCAGCAGTTCCTTGATGGCGACTTGCTTGTCGAGCTGGAGGTCGAGCGCCCGATACGTGATCCCGAAGCCGCCCTTTCCGAGAACTGCTTGGATCTCGTAGCTTTCAATCCGGTATCCGGCGGGGAGGGCGAGGAGGTGGGTTTCCATGCGAGAGGCGCGATTCTACCGGCAGCGAGAACATTGCTCAATCGAAAACCGGCATCGAAAAACCGTGCCATCCACGGATTGCACCGCATCTCGGATTTTTAAACCACGGATCACACCTGAAAGACACGGATGGAAGAAAAAGCTGAAACCTCCAGCATACTCTGATCCGTGAAAATCCGAGCTATCCGTGGTGAATGTCTCGTTCGAGAATCCCGCCGCAGGCGGCTCACTTCCTCTGCGGGATTCTTTTCACAAGGAAGAATTGCCCGGCTGGAAGCCTGGCAAGAACATGCAGGATGCGTATGCTCCCGGGAGAAAACCCTTGACAGGCGCTATCATTGATAGCACCCTTCGCCATGGCTCAGCTCCTCGTCCGCAACATCGAAACCGTCGTCGTGAATAAACTTCGCAGCCGCGCGGCAGCCCAAGGCCTTTCCGTCGAAGAGGCGCACCGCCGTCTGTTGCGCTCTGTTTTGGTCGGCGACAATCCGGGCCGCAATTTCCTTGAATACCTCCGCAGCATCCCCCAAGGCGAAGAGTTTCCGCGTTCCGCCGACCTCCCCCGTCGGGTAAAACTCTGATGGCCTACCTCATGGATACGTGCGTGGTTTCGGAACTGCGCAAACCGCATTGCAATCCCGGTGTTGCGGAATGGATGTCTGGCATCCAGCCCGGCGAGGTCTTCCTCAGCGTGCTGACCCTCGGGGAAATCCGGCGGGGAATTGAGCTGCAGCGGCCAAAAGATCCCCAAGCGGCCGCCGCACTCGAGCGCTGGCTGCTCGGGCTGGAATCCCATTACGCGGACCGCATCTTGCCCATCACCGCTTCCATTGGCGATTGCTGGGGCAGGCTGTGCCCGAACCGACCCCTCCCGGTCACGGACGGATTGATCGCCGCCACCGCCCTCGAACACAAACTCACCGTCGTCACGCGGAACATCGCCGACTTTCTTCGCTCCGGTGTCATGACCTTCAATCCGTTTTCTGCCGCATAGCGGAATTTTAAAAAAATTCGCAGGCTCGCAAGTTCGCCCCTCAAGGGTCGAAGCTCACAAGGCGTTGCCCGTGGGCTCGAGTATTTTTCCGCAGCGGAAATTTGAAGGTTTTTCGCAACTCGGCCTTGCGTTGTAGCTACAAACGCGCTACATTTGTCAAATGATCAAGACCAGCACCATCCGGGCACGCATCGAGCCGTCACTCAAATCCGAAGTGGAAGCGATCCTTTGCGAACTCGGGATGACCGCCTCGGAAACGATCCATTTGCTCTACCGGCAAATCAAACTCCGGCGTGGGATCCCGTTCGCGGTGGAAATCCCGAACGCGCTTACCGCAAAAACCCTCCGGGACAGCCGGACCGGAAAAAACGTGAAGAAATTCGCGACGAAGTCCGACCTCTACGCCGACCTCGGCCTGTGAGAAGTTTCAGCCGCAGCTCCCAGTTCAAGAAGGATGTCAAACGGATGGATCGTCGGGGCAAAGACCTCGACTCCCTCAGACGCCTGCTCGATCTCCTGATTGCCGGAAGGCCCTTGCCGCCGGAATACAAAGACCATCCGCTGCGCGGAGATTTTTCCGGGAGCCGGGATTTGCGACATCGAACCGGATTGGGTGCTCATTTACACGCTGGAAGAAAATCACGTCCGCTTCGAGCGCACCGGCACGCACAGCGATATTTTTAAGAATTGAGAATCTGCTTATCCGTGGCAATCCGAGTAATTTGATTCGCGGTGCTCACCCCTGCGGGGCTGCCTTTGGCAGTCTATCTCCCGCTGGTCGATTGTGGTTAATGATTGCGTTGGAATATCCCGCCGCAGGCGGCTCAATTCCTGCGAGAATCTTGACGATCTGCGGCTGAATGTTCCAGGAATTGCCCGGCTGGAAGCCTGGCAAGGACACGCAGGATGCGTATGCTCCCATGACGACGCCCATTTCGCATTCCGCATTCGCGCCGAAGCCGCGCAAACTACCTCTGGCGCACTTGGAGCCGGACTTCTCCGACTTCCAGCGTATCCCCCGGTTTTAAGGGATGCGGGGCGAAGGGAGCCAGGCGTTTGCCGTTGACCCGCGTGCCATTGGAAGAATTCCGGTCCTCCACACTCAGGCCGGAAGCGGACACGAACATCGAGGCTTGCTGGCCGGAAATGCTGGTGTTTTTGAGCAGAAGGTGAACGACGCCCGGCTTTCGTCCGAGGATGAGTTTGCTTCCGATCTGCGGGGGGATTTCCAGACGGATTGCAGCCGGCTGGCCGGCTTCGGGGTTGATTCCTTCCAAGAGCCAGCCACCGGTGCCCTTGGGGGCATTATCCTTCGGCAATGGCGGAGGAGTCACCGGCGGGGATCTGCGGCCTCTGCGAAGAAAATGGGTGTAGGTTTCCGCAATGATCGCCGGGCGGCGGATCGCGAAGAACAGGGCGGCCCCGATGGCAGTAGCAGCCATGATGGCAAAAATCCAGAGCATGGTGCTGCCGTTCCAAGAAGAGATCGAAGAAGCAAGGGTGCATGGAGATGTTGTGATGGATGCGTGGATTCCCTCGCGGTTGAGAGCATCGATGAGGATGTTGACGTGCGAGGATTTGCGAACCACATCCATGGGCATTTTGGCGTCAGGAACCCGCTGCGTATTGACTCCGATCACATGCCCGCAGACGTTCAGGAGCGGCCCCCCGCTGTTTCCGGATGTGATATTCACGTCATGCTCGATAATAGCGAATTCGGGAATTGGATCGTTCGCCTCCCATTTCCCGCTCACAACCCGCCGCACGGACGCCTTGGAGAGAGTCGGTTCGACAAAACGTGCGGCTTGTCCGGTCGGGTCGTTCACCAGAGAGGAGCTTGCTTTATGCCAGGCATTTCCAAACGCTTTGACGCTCTCCTCATCATCAACGACGCCAGGAAATCCGAGAGCGCAGACGTCGTCGCCCTGTGCCGGGGTCGCCCTGCAAAGCGTGAGGGGAGTTGCGTTGAGTTTCAGAACTCGGACCAGCGCAAGATCGTAGTGGGAATCCTGCCAAAAGACCGTGCCACTGTACGCCTCGATGCGGTTTCCATTCTTCCGGACAATCAAGATTCCTTCGTCCTTTTTGCGGTCGGCGACAACATGGCAGTTTGTCGCAATCACCGAGGAAGTTCCCGTAGATTGCACGACAAACCCTGAGCCGGTCGCGATGCCGTCTTTTTCGAAAACGATCAGGCGCACAACCGAAGGCTTGATTCGTTCGACGTCCAAAGCAGGTGACCGGACCGGAATCCCGAGCAGAAGGGCCAGGAGCGGGAAAAGGATTTTGTTCATGGAGGCAACGGCAGCTTCTGCCTGGTCGGTTGATCGTGACGTGAAGGTGGCGGATTGTGCGGCGGAAACCAAAATAGCCAAAGTAGGACGGCAATGGCGAGGAGAAGCAGAAACGGCCAGCGGAGAAAGCGGGGGACCGGGCACGCCTTGGCTCGCTCTGAAAAAACAGCCAAAGCTGTCACGTTGTCGCCTTTCGGGCCGTTGCGATCAATGGCCCGGCGGACAAGTTCATCCAAGCGGGCCTGGGCCTGTGTCGGGTCTCCCTGAAACAACTTCTCCATTTCCTCTTGGGGAGTTTTCTCCCAGAAGCCATCCGAGCAAAGGAGAAAAGAATCGTTTTCCGTGAGTTCAGCCGAGCCGTAGGTCGGGCGGAGTTCCTCATTGCTCCCCAAAGCGCGAAGGAGCCGCCCTTGGTCGGGATGTTCCCCCATTTCCAACTCCTTGACCTCGCCCTGTTCCAGAAGGATCTGGACCATCGTGTGATCGCGGGTCCGCTCGATGATTTTTCCAGAACAGAGGCGGTAAATTCTGGAATCCCCCACATGCACCATGTGTGCCTTCTGCCCGTCGAGGTAGAGTGCGGCGATTGTTGATCTGGGAGCCAGCTTCGGGGTTTCGCCGAGAGTCAAGATCGCTTCGTGTGTGTCCCGGCAAATTTCCAGAAGAGCGGCCTTCGGGTCTTCAAACTTTCCTCCGGCCTTCTCAAACGCGGCGCAAGCGGTTTGAATCGCGAGTTTCGAGGCCCGGCTGCCTCCACGATGCCCGCCGGCCCCATCGCACACCACCGCAAGCAGACGCTCCTCTCGCGAAACCATCCTGGCAGCGTCCTGCTGCTCCTCCCTCGGCCCCTTCTCGCTGCATGTGATGGTGGTGAAATGCACAGCTACAGAATGTCATGCTACCGGATAACGCGTAGCCGGTTCAATAACTACCCGACACTTCAAAGGCAGCCTCAATTCGATCAAGAATCAACACGCGAAAAAAACCGTTTCGCCATCACCACTGGAGGCGCGGAAATAGGTCTTCGACAACGCCGTCCGGGCTAGTGTCGCCCGCGCGTGTCCATGAAGCTGTTCGCGCAGAGCCGGGCGTAGAGACCGCCTTGCGCGACGAGTTCATCGTGCCGTCCCCGCTCGATGATCCGGCCGCGCTCGAGCACGAGGATCTGAGAGGCGTGGCGGACGGTCGAGAGCCGGTGGGCGATGACGAAGCTGGTGCGGTGTTCCATCAGCCGGTCGAGCGCCTGCTGGATGAGGATCTCGGTGGCGGTGTCCACGCTGGCGGTCGCCTCGTCGAGAATCAGGATCGGCGGGTTTTTCAGCAGCGCCCTCGCGATCGAGATCCGCTGCTTCTCGCCGACGCTGAGCCGGATTCCGCGCTCGCCCACCGGCGAGTGGAGCCCTTTCGGAAGCCGCCGCACGAAATCGGCCGCATTCGCCGCTTCCAGCACCTTCCACATCTCGTCTTCCGTCGCATCCGGTTTGCCGACGCTCAGGTTCTCCGCCGTTGTCCCGTTGAAAAGAAACGTCTCCTGCGTCACGACGGCGATGTTCCGCCGGAGATGATGCCGCGGAATCTGTCGCAACGGGATCCCGTCGATCAAAATCTCCCCCTGCCCGAACTCGTAGAACCGGACGAGCAGGTTCACGAGCGTGGATTTCCCGGCTCCGGTCGGACCGACCAGCGCGATCGTCTCGCCCGCCCGCGCGGACAGGCTCACGTCCGCGAGCACCGGAAGATCCTTGGAATAGGAAAACGTCACGTCGCGATACTCGACCGCCCCGCGGACAGGCTGGGTGGCGGCCTCCGCGCCATCGGCCACCTCGGGGTCGGAATCCATGATCTCAAAAACCCGGTCGCCCGCCGCGCGTCCGGCCTGGAAAATCTGGTTGAGCTGGTGCAGGCGTCCGACCGGTTCGTAGAGGAAGCGGGCAAGCACGAAAAATGCGACGAGCACGCCGACATCCATCCGCTTCGCCAGCACCTCGTGCGCGCCGTATCCCGCGATGAGAAGCATCCCGCACGAGGTAAAAAACCCCATGGCCGGCTGGTAGATCGCCCACGCACGCATCACGATTAGCGTGGCCTTCCGCACCGCGTTGCTCGCGGCGTCAAAACGCGTCTGCTCGCGCTCCTCGCTCGTGTAGGTCTTGATCTGCCGGATGCCGGCGATGTTGTCGTGGAGAAGCGAATTCAGGGCGGACACCGACTTGCGCTGGAGGCTGTAGCGCGAGCGCGCGGTGAGCGTGTAGGTCATCGCCCCCGCAGCGAGAAACGGGATCGGCAGCAACGCCGCCACGGTGAGCGACGGGCTCCAGGCCAGCATCATCCCGCTCACGATCAAAATTTGCAGCACGGCGACCGTCCCCTGCTCGATCCCGTCGATCAGCACCCGCTCGACGCTCGTCACGTCCTCGATGAGCCGGGTCATGATGTCCCCGGTCGCCCGGTTGTCGAACCACGGCAGCGGCAGCTTCTGGATGTGCCCGTAGAGCTCGCTGCGCAGGTCGCAGATCACTTTTTGCTCGAAGTGGTTGTTGAACAGGATGCGCAGGCTGTCGAGCAGGCTCTGGAGGAAAAATGCCGCGAGCCCGACCGACAGCAGCGGCGCCAGAAGCCCGGGCTGGTTCCCCCGGATCACGTCGTCCACGATCCGCTGCGTCACCGCCGGGAATATCACCACCATCAACGTCCCGAGCACCGCGCAGCCCAACGTCGCGAACGCCAGCAGCGGATGCCGTCGCACGTAGGGCAGGACGCGAAAGAAGACGTGCATGGATCAGGAGTCCTTGCTGCAGGGCAGGTGGCAAGCCAGAAACGCGATCCCAAGCTCGGGGTTCATCATCCAGTCCATGAGCGCGCTTTTTTACCAGAGCACGCCCCCGTGTCCATGAAGATTGGCGGGGCGGGGGGCTCACGCAAAGGCGCAAACCTGCGGAAAAAACTTGCCCTGAATACCGCCTCTGGGAAAGTGGCCGCCCACCAACACAGAAAATCCTATGGTCGAGTTCAAAAACAAAATCCTCTTCGTCGGTTTCGGGGCCGTCGCGCAATGCACGCTTCCCATCCTGGAAAAGCACATCAAGGTCCCGCTCTCGAACATCACGGTCATGGATTTCGAGAACCAGGAAGCCCTCCTGAAAGACTGGATCGAGCGCGGGGTCAACTGGGTGAAGGATCGCGTGACCCGCGAGAACCTGGGTTCGCTCCTCGGCCACCACGTCGGCAAGGGGGACGTGATCATCGACCTCGCATGGAACATCGACGCCTGCGAGATCCTCGACTGGTGCCACAAGCACGGGGTCCTCTACATCAACACATCCGTCGAAGTCTGGGATCCCTACGCGGCCGGCGAGGACCAGCACCCCACGGAAAAGACCCTCTATTGGCGTCACATGAATGTCCGCCGCCTCAAAGCCAGTTGGGGCGAACCCGGCCCGACCGCCGTCCTCGAACACGGCGCCAACCCCGGCCTGATCTCCCATTTTACAAAGCAGGGGCTGCTCGACATCGCCGCGAAGGCGCTCGAAGATAAAAAGGCCTCCGGCGCAGACGCGGAGGAAATCCGGGAGTTCGCCGCCAAACGCGCGTTCAACAAACTCGCCCGAAAGCTCGGCGTCAAAGTCATCCATTGCAGCGAGCGCGACACGCAGATTTCCAACAAGCCCAAGCAGGTGGACGAGTTCGTCAACACCTGGAGCATCGAAGGGTTCCGCGAGGAAGGCACGACGACCGCCGAAATGGGTTGGGGCACGCACGAGAAGACGCTTCCGGCTCACTCCTACACCCACGCGGAAGGCCCGCAAAACCAGATCTGCCTCGCCCGCATGGGCATGAACACATGGGTGAGATCGTGGGTTCCCAACTACGACATCCAAGGCATGGTCGTCCGCCACGGCGAGGCCTTCACCATCTCCGATCACCTGACCGTCTGGGAGAATGGCAAGGCCGTCTATCGCCCGACGATGCACTACGCCTACTGCCCCTGCGACAACGCCATCATCTCGCTAAGCGAATTGCGCGGGTACGACTACGAGCTCCAGCCGTCGCTGCGGATCATGAACGACGAGATCACGGGCGGCGCGGACATTCTCGGCGCGCTCCTCATGGGGCATGCTTTCAATTCTTGGTGGACCGGCAGCGATCTCAGCATCGAGGAATCCCGCCGCCTCGTGCCGCACCAGAATGCGACCACGATGCAGGTGGCCATCTCGGTGGTCGCCGCCACCACATGGATGATCGAGCATCCCGGCCGCGGCATCGTCGTCCCGGATGAGATCCCGCACGACTATATCCTCGGCATCTCCAAGCCTTACCTCGGGAATTTCATCTCCACCCCGTCGGACTGGACCCCGCTCAAGGAACGCAAGCACTACTTCGGGAAATTCAGCAAGCCCGACCTCGACCCGTCCGACCCCTGGCAGTTCAAAAACTTCCTCGTCACAGCGGAAGACTGACTTCATGGAAAAATCCCGACTCCACCGGCTGGCGAAGGAACACGGCACCCCGCTGTTTGTCGTCGATCACAAGGTTCTGCGAGAGACCTACCTCCAGTTCAAAAAGCATCTCCCGCGCGTCCAGGCCTATTACGCGGTCAAATCCAACCCGCACCCGGAGATCGTCAGGACTCTTTACAAAATGGGGGCGAGCTTCGACGTCGCTTCCATGCCGGAATTCGAGGTCGTGCATGACAACATCAAGCACCTCCCCGCCAAGGAGCGGCAGGATTTCATCTGGGACAAAATCATTTACGCCAACCCGATCAAAGCCATCGAAACCCTCGAGGCCCTCGACCGCTACAAGATCCTTCTGACCTACGACAACATCGAGGAGGTCAAGAAAATCAAAAAACACGCCCCCCATTCCGGCCTGGCGTTGCGTCTTCAAGTCCCCAACACGGGCTCCGTCGTCGAGCTCTCCTCGAAATTCGGCTGTCCTCCCGGCGAGGCGGTGGCCCTGATGCTGGCCGCCAAAGACGCCGGCCTCGGCGTGGAAGGCATCAGCTTCCACGTCGGCAGCCAGTGCACGAACTTCGAGAACTACGTGCAGGCGCTCCATCTCTCGGCCGGCATCTTCAACGAAGCCAACAGCCGCGGCCTCGACCTCAAGCTCATCGACATCGGCGGCGGCTTCCCCGCCCCTTACGAAAAAGGGGGAAGACCCTTCAGCGAACTCGCCAGAAAGATCAACTCCGAGATCAACCGGCTTTTCCCGAAGGACATCGAAATCCTCGCCGAACCGGGCCGCTTCCTGTGTGCCACTTGCGCGACGCTCGTCGCCAAAGTCATCGGCAAAGCCGACCGCAACGGGAAGCGCCTCTATTACATCGACGACGGGATTTACCACACGTACTCCGGCGTCCTGTGCGACCACATCCCCTACGGGGTCAAAGCGTTCAAGAAAGGCCCCAAACAGATCTCGTCCGTCTTCGGCCCCACCTGCGACGCCCTCGACACCATCTCGCTGTCGAACGAGCTGCCCGACCTCAACATCAGCGACCTGGTTTACACCGAGAATATCGGTGCCTACACCTGGGCATCCTCGACCAACTTCAACGGCTTCCCCCCCGCCAAGGTCATCCACATGAACCAGTAGGGTGCCAGCCGCTCTTCGATCACCGTGTGCGCGTCATGCCCGTGCGCCACGAGCAGGTCTTTGACTACGACGAGGAGATTCTCGTCAATTTTGAACTTCACGAAGTTCCGCCGTCCCGCTCGCGCGTCAATTCGGTTGCATACGCGATCGCCGCCATCACGTCCTCGGCGGTCAGCGAGGGATATGAGGAAACAATCTCCTTCACCCTGAGCCCTGCGGCCAGGTTGTCCAGAACCACCGAGGCGAAGACCCGAGTGCCTCGGATACATGCTCTTCCGTGACAAACCTTCGGGTCCACCGTGATGCGTTCGCGCCAGTCCATGCCATGCGTCATACCACGGATTCCTGAGAGGAAAAGATCCGGGATCATCGACGGTCCAGACGTTCACTTGGATCGCGCAGGCAGATGAGCAGGCAGTATTCGAGCGGATCAAGCTTTGCCCAACTGGCTGGCAATCTTGGCGTCGAGGCGGGCGACTGCCTCGCGGGCGGTGCGGGACTCCTCCGGGGTCGCGGGGCGGAAGCCGTGCTTTTTCAAGATCCGGTCGCAAGCGGCCACGGTGAACGGCTTTTCCGGGTGCTGGGGAACACGGACGGAAAACCCGCTCATTTCAGTGCGCGAGGAAAAACCGGATGTGTTCTTGCGCGTTGGCTTGGAAATCACGGATGGCATAATCAAAAACCTCTTCGCTACTGGACTCGAAAAACCACTCCTTTTCAAGAAGTCCTTTCTTTATTCCGAGGATGTCGCGGTGGGGAGTGACGTGCGCGGTGTCGTATCTGGCAACGCAATGTTCGCGTCCGGCGATCTCCGCAATGAGCAGAACAACAAAGGAAACGATCCTCCCGCTTTGGATGTCCCGCCAAGCGAGGATGCGCCCGCAGTCGAGCCATTGCGTGAATTCCTTGTCGGGCATCGGGAGAGGATGTCACGCGGCGGCGGCGAAGAAAACGATTTTCATGGACTGGCATCTTCGGCCTGCGACAAACCAAGACTGGACATACTATCTCGATTTGCCAGCATCCCATCAACTTTGAATGAACGTCCCCATTCTTGAATTTAACCCCAGCCGCGAAGCGCCGCTCAACCCGAGCCGCGCCTACCAACCGCGGCCTGACATGCCGGCGAGTTGCTTGCTGTGTTTTTTCCACGATGTGATCGGGCATCTGCGAGTGCAAGGTCTTCTCTCCTCCTTGGTTTTCGTGCTGCTCCTCGCCTCAGCAAGACCGGCGATGCCGGAAGACTTCACGCTCGCGACGGGCACGACAATCTCCGGAGAAATCCAGCGGTTTGCGCCCGATGGCGTTTCCATCAAAACCCAGCGCGGGGTTATCAAATATTTCTGGAGCCACTTTGACTCCCCGACGCAGGCGAGGTTGCTGGAGCAGAAAAAGGTCAAAGATGCCGAAGCGAAAGCGACGCCAGCGCCCGCACAGGTCACTCCGATCGCGGCGATCAAGGGCACGTACACTTTCGGGGGCAAGACAAGCACTTGGACGGCAAAACTCACGGCGAAGGGGGATGGCACCTATTCCGCTGTCTATGTTTCCAGTTGGGGAGGCGCGACCTTGAACTATGTGGGAACGATCAAGACCGATCTGAAAACGGAAATCAGCGGCACCGGCAAGCCAAGTGGGGGAAGGGCCAATGGCACCTTTGAGTTCTCCGGCAAGTATGGCGGAGACGGCGTCGCCCAATGCACATACCAGGAAGTCGGTGGCCGCCGCAGCGGTTCCATGACCGCTGAAATGCCCGCGCAAAGCGCCGAATAGCTTCCGGAAAATTCGCGGCCGGAAACAAGCCCCGCCCCAGGGACGCCTTTTCGCGCCAAGGGACCAACGCCCGCCAGTTTCCCACAGCACCGGGATCCTTTCAGTGCGTGGCGACGCCCGGCTTCGGGCAGTTCTTTGGAAGGAAGAGAGCGAGCGGGATGATGCACAGCGTGCCGACAGCCATGAAGAGAAAGACATCCAGGTAAGCGAGCATCGCGGCCTCGCGGACCACCATCTCGTAGATGCGGGCCAGCGCCTCGTGCGCGGCTCCGGCTCCCCCGCCAAGCGAGTGGCTGATCTGCCCGAGGGCGGCGGACGTTTGCGGGCTGAAAGCGGAGACATGCTCGCCGAGGCGCGACTGGTGGAACTGCGACCGCTGGGCGACAATTGTTGTCGTCACCGCGATGCCCACGCTACCGCCGAGGTTGCGGGCGAGGTTGATGAGCGCGGCCGCGTTCCCGCTTTTCCCCGGCGGCAGGTTCACGTAGGCGGCTTGGGTGATCGGGATGAACAGGAACGCGAGACCGACGGTTTGAAAAACCCGCGCCCAAACCGCGTGCTCGAACGGGATCCCCAAGTTGAAACCGGTCATGTGGTAGAGGGAGACCGCCTCGAGCACGAGCCCGGTGATCACGAGGTTGCGGCCGGGGAACTTCCGCACGAAATACCCGCCGACCAGCGGCATCATGACGATCATCGTGACCCCGCCCGCCGTGAGTGCGAGCCCCGCCTGGCTCGCCGTGTAGCCGAGAAGCTGTTCGAGGAATTGCGGCAGGAGGGCCGTGCTGCCAAAGAGGATGAACCCCAGCGAAAACATGCACACGACCGAGGCCAGGAAATTCGGGATCTTGAGCAGCGGGATGTCCACGATCGGATCGCGCCGGCGCATTTCCCACAACACGAGGGCGAGAAGCGAAACCGCGGACGTGACCGCCGTGGCAACGATCGCCGGCGAGGCGAACCAATCCTCCCGCTGCCCCCGGTCCACAAAATACTCGAGGCATCCGAGACCGAGCACTGTGAGCCCGAACCCGATCGAATCCACGCGGAAGCCGTCCTTGAACAACCGGTCCCGCTCGATGCGAGTGGACGGAGGTTCCGTCACCAGCCACGCGGTGAGGAGGATCGAAACGACTCCCACCGGGACGTTGATAAGAAAAATCCAGCGCCAGCTGAAGTTGTCGGTGATCCACCCGCCGAGCGTGGGCCCGATCGCCGGCGCGAACACGACGGCCATCCCGTAAATCGCGAACGCCATGCCGCGCTTGGCCGGCGGAAAAAGCTCGACGACCATCGCCTGCACGACCGGTGCCATGCCCGCTCCGCCGACCCCCTGCAGGATGCGGAACAGGATCAACTGGTCCAAACTCGCCGCCAGCCCGCAAAGAAACGAGCTGACCGTGAAGATCGCGACGCAGATCAGGTAGAATCGCTTCAGCCCGAAAACCGTGCCGAACCACCCGCTGATCGGCATCATCACCGCGTTGGCCACCAGGTAGGACGTGAGGACCCATGTGCTCTCATCGAGCCCGGACGCCAGCCCGCCGGCAATGTGGCTCAGCGAGACGTTGGCCACGCTGGTGTCGAGGACCTCCATGAATGTGGCCATCGCCAGGACGACGGTCACGAGCCAGGGGCTGACGCGGGTCTTCATCATGCCGGCCTTCAGCGCACCAGCACGGAAGGAGAAACCGACATGCCCGGGGCAAGAAGCGGGGCGTCGGCGGGCAGGTCGAGCGTGATTTTCACCGGCACCCGCTGGACCACCTTCACGTAGTTGCCCGTGGCATTTTCCGGAGGCAGCAGGCTGAACCGGGACCCCGTGCCGGACTGGATGCTGTCCACTTTTCCCCGCAGGCGGAGATTGGGATACGAATCCACATGGACATCGACACGCTGGCCCGGACGCATGCGGGCGAGCTGGGTTTCCTTGAAATTGGCGGTCACCCAGACCTCGGGCCCGACGACCGCCAGGAGCGCGTTCCCGGGCTGGACGAAGTTGCCGGGCTCGGCATTTTTGCGGGTGACGCGCCCGTCCCCGGGCGCCAGGATTTTGGTGTTGTCGAGGCGGAGCTGGGCGGTGTCGAGAAGCGCGCGCGACTGCTCGACCCAGGCCTCGGCAGAGGCGACCGCTGCCACGGCAATGTTGACCCCGGCCTCCGCGACGACCACCTTCTGCTGCTTGCTGGCCAGCGCGGCGCTCGTCGAAAGCTCGCCGGCCAACCTCTGGTCGTATTCCCTTTGGGCGATGGCACCGCTGCCGCGAAGGCTCTTGCTGCGGGTCAGTTCCTGGCCGGCATTGTCCGCGAGCGCCTTGGATTCGTTCACGTCCGCCCGCGCCTGCGCGAGGCTTGCCTGGTCTGCGGCTAGCTTCGCCTTCGCCTCCGCCAGTTTCGCTGCCGCGGAATCCAGGTTCGCTTTCGCCTGTTTGACCAGCGCCTCGGTGTCCCGCGGGTCGAGCTCCACCAGCAGATCCCCCCGCTTCACCAGCTGGTTGTCGTCCACATGGACGCGCAGCACCTTCTCCGAAATCTTCGGGCTCACCTGCATGACATGCGCCTCGATGAACGCGTCGTCGGTCGATTCCCGCCCCCGGCTCTCAAAGAACGTTTTCCCTCCCCAAACCAGCGCGGCCAATAGAGCGACCGCGACGACCGCCCTGATGGCCAATATCAGTTTTTCTTTCATAACAAAATGCGGGGCTGTTTTTTGCGGGACACTTTCTTCAGCCGATCCAACCCACCGAGCGAAAACGCGGTGATGTGGTCGGCCAGTTTGTCGATGGGGTCGCCATCGCTCAGCAATCCGGGATAAAGGCGTAAAACGACCGGCCGGTTCTGCCGGTAAAACACGCACTGCGCGATGATGCTTGCGCTGGCGCAACCGATCTCCTCATCGCTCAGCCGCCCGCCCGCCAGTTCCCGCAGGATGCCGCCGAGCTGCTCCACCTTCGGGCGGAACCCGTCGTTGATCAGGTTGTGCAGCATGCGCGTCGGTGCCGCCATCTCCCGCGCCATCAGCCGGCTGTGCCAAGCCGGCCGGAGCGGGTCCAGCAGGTGCCTCATCATCCCCCGGAGAAATTCCCGCAGGCGCACCTCGGCCGGGCCGGTGCTCCCGGCAACCCAGGCCGTCTCGACCGCACACCGCTGCGCGTGCATCAACACGGCCGAATACAACTCCGCCTTGTCCCGGAAATAATAGTTCACGGCAGCGATGTTCACCCCGGCCCGCCGCGTGATCTCCCGGATCGTCGCCGCGTCGTATCCCTCCTCCGCAAACACCTCGCCCGCCGCCTCCATCAGCCGCTCCCGGCTGCCCGGCTTGCCATCGGTTTCTTTCATCGAAACCAAGTTGCCAGAATGAATCGGCTGTTTCAAACATTTGTTTTACCGGATAACTGCCGCCCGCAGGAATGGCTCTGCTAAAGGAGCCGGGGCAAATCTGGGGTCACTGTTTGCTTCCGTGACTCGCCCCGTAGATCGCAAAAACTATGAGATGGATTTTCAAACAAACACCAGCGCGGATTTCCGAACGTCCAAATATCCGTCCCATCCGCAGATTATCGCAATAAATCGCTTCTCTTTGTTTGCGAGCTACATCCGCAATTCCGATCTGGTTGGCACGGGAAATGCCTAAAGAACACTGCGCAGTGAAAACAACACGAAAAGATTACACTTGAGAACAACAAACGGAGACAAGTGGCTGAGAAACCGGGAGACAGATGAAACCGCTCGTTGAACTGAACAGAAGGACAGCGATCCCGTTGCTGGTTCTTATTTCGGAGCTGGCCGGATGCGGCGCATGTTTCGCCGGAAAGGTCACGCCCCCCTCCTCCGCCCGGCCATGGTCTCCACCACAACTGGAGCAGTATGAGCGGGATTTGGCGCGGAAATCCTCGCAGGAAAAACCGGGGGCGATCCCGATCGATCCTCGGAAGATTTACGATCTCCCCGAGCTGATCGACATCGCGCAGCGGGCCAACCCCGACACGCGGGTGTCGTGGGAACGCGCCCGCCAGGCGGCGGCGGCGGTCGGGTTGAACCAGAGCGCCTACTACCCCTACCTCATCGCCTCCGCGGCAGCGGGGTTCGAGCGCACGGTGATCCCGGTCCCTTCTATCGACCCCGTTCAACACCGGCTCGTTGGTGGCAGCCTTGTCACGGATAGGGTTGGATGCGGATCACGCGGGCGGTGCCCGCGTATTTCTCCGGCTGCAGCAGGCTGTCGAGTTCGAGATCCTTCAGGTTTTGCCGTGCGATCAGAACAGCGGTCGGCACGGTAAAATCCGCCGCCAGCGGAAAAGTCTGCCCGGCAAGCGTGACCCGCTCGGTCTCGAGTGGATCTTCAAACGTGATGGCCGCGCGCCGGCCCTCGAACCGGATCAACACGGTGAGGGCGTAGTAAATTTTCGGCTTGATGAGATCGCGCTGCGAGGGGGCGTTTCTGCCTCGCTCGACGGAGACGATCGGCGCACCGATGCCTTCCTTGATCTCGTGCTTGCAGACATAGGCCCCTTTGAAGCGAAGCTGTCCCATCATCCGAGGTGATGCGCACGAGGAGGACTTGTCCGCCGTTGGACTGCGGGTCGGAGAGGATGACACAGCGATGATACGGGAATTCCGTGCTTTTGAGCGCGGTGCCGAGCCGGATCATGCGGCGGCGAAGATGTCGTCGAGCTGGTTGAGTTCGGCGGCTTCGCGGGCGAATTTTTGGACGATTTCCGGCGGTTTGCCGAGAGCCTGGGCGATGCGTTCCACGGGGATGGGTGCGCATCCGCGCGACAGCGGCGACCATTCGCCGCAGTGGGTGTGGCACCAATCCACCAACTGCCACTGGTCGCGGCGTCCGTGTTCCTGCCAGACCGCTTCGATCAACCCCAGTTCGGCATCCGAGAGGTGCAGTCGCTCGGGTTTTTGCTCGAGTTTGATTTCGTGGTCCACCCGGTCGCTGATGCTGCGTTCCCAGCAAGTATCGGTTTCGCCCTCGAGCCGGCCGGCGTTGATGAGGTCGAGCAATTCGCTCGTCACCGGGCCGTTGCGCATCGAGAGGTAATCGCCGCCGACCACCGGGATCCCGCGCCGGTCCAGCGAAAGCCGGTCCAGGAGGTAGCAGAGCTTCATCAGCTTCATGATGTTGATCTGCCCCCCGGCACGTTCCAGAAACTCGCAGGCAGTTTCGGTGGCTTTCCCGATTTGAAAGCGAAAGTTCATGGGGAAAGCACACACCCCCGGGCAATGCCGAGGCAAACGAACAATTCGGACATGTTGCTCAGCAGGACGCGGGCTGACAGGGGAGGTGGGTTGGATTTCTACGCATGGGCAGGATGCCCGATGCCACTTTAAAAACGAGTGCCCAGCGAGGCGCCGGTCACCACACGCGAGGGCGCGCGTGCTCCCCGGAAGCCCGTGCATGCCCACAGAGAGTGAGATCGCCGGGCTACGAAGCGGCCGGTTTTTTGAGGCCCCACTTGTCGATGCGCGAGAGGAGGGTTGTCGGTTTGACGCCGAGGAGCTCGGCAGCGCCGTCCGGGCCTTTGATCTTCCAATTCGCCTTTTGGAGGATGCGCAGAAGGTTGTCGCGTTCGCGGAGTTGGAGTTCGGTCTCGGTGAGAAACTCCGGTTCATCGGATTCGGCGGCCTGGCTTTCGGGGCGGGGCTTCGACATAGGTGCAGGCGGCGGGGCGGTCGGCAGGTCGAACTCCAGGCTTCCACCGCGAGCCAAGATGACGGCGCGCTCGATGACGTTGCGCAATTCCCGGACGTTGCCCGGCCAGTCGTAGCTTTGGAGTTTGACGACCCCTGCCCTCGTCAGCCGGGGCTTCGCGCACTTCAAATCTTTCACGGAGAGTTCGACGAAATGCTTCGCCAGCGACGGGATGTCATCCAGCCGCTCTCGCAGCGGCGGAACTTGGATCGGAAAAACGTTCAGCCGGTAGAAGAGGTCTTCGCGAAAACGGCCGACGGCCACGGCCTGTTTCAAGTCGCGGTTCGTCGCGGCGACGATGCGCACGTCTGCCGTCCGCGTGCGGTCCTCGCCCACGCGCTCGTAACGTTTTTCCTGAAGCACGCGCAGAAGCTTGCCCTGCATGTCCAATGGCACTTCGCCGATTTCGTCCAGAAAAAGCGTGCCGCCCTCGGCCGTTTCAAAACGGCCGGAGCGGTCTTTGATGGCGCCGGTGAACGAACCGCGGACGTGCCCGAAAAATTCGCTTTCGAAAAGCTCTTTCGGGATGGAGGCGCAATTCACCCGCACCAGCGGCTTGTCCTTGCGAGCGCTGCGCCTGTGAATTTCGCGCGCGACCAGCTCTTTGCCGGTGCCGGTTTCGCCCAGAATCAGCACGGACGCGTCGGTGGGGGCAACGAGGTCCATCTGATTGATGATGTGCCGCAAGGGAGCACTCTGGCCGACAAGGTCGCCAAAGGCTTTTGCTTCCACCACCTCTTCCTCCAGGTAGGCGTTGCGGATCTCAAGTTGCGCCTTGAGGCGCTCGATCTCTTCGAACGCGCGCGCATTGGCGACGGCCCCGGCGATATGGTCGGCAAAGATTTGCTGCCAGACTGGCGCGTCGTCGGGCAGCTTCACGCGGCCGAAACTGGTGACCACCCCCAGGATCTCATCTTGATACGAGACCGCTGTCCCGACGAATCCCCGGATTTGTTCCCGTTTCAGCCAGTCAATCCCAGCCAGTTCACACGGGTCCTTATCTACGTCCCGCAAGACAATCTTTTCCCCGGTCACGGCAATTTGACCGACTATACCCACACCCAGCGGTATCCGTGCGTCCGGATCGTCAAAGCGCACTTGGGGCGCCCCACCCGAGGCGGATCTGCTTGCCTCGGCGGCGAGGTGCAAACAACGAGCCTGGTCCGGGCAAACCGCCCTTTGTGCGCACCGCGAGCAGATGTCCCCCTTTTCAATCAGCCAGAACTCAAATCGCGCAATACCTGGCCGCCCCATCGCGAAGCGGACAAATACTTTTTCCATGAGGCTTTTGAGTGACCGTTCGTGCGCAAGCTCGAGCAGCAGGCCCGCGGCGACCTTCGATAAAGGAGCCCGGTCAAATCTGGTGTCACTGTTTGCTTCCATGACTCGCCCCGTAGATCGCCAAAAAGCGACGGATTTTCAAACAAAAATGGCACGGATTTCCGAACGTCCAAATTTCCGTCCCAGCCGAGGATTATTGCAAAAAATCGCTTCTCGTTGTTTGCGAACGACATCCGCAACTCCGATCTGGTTGGCACGGGAAATGCCTAATGCATACAGCGCATCGAAAACAATACGAAAAGATTAACCAACGTGAAAGCGATCTTAGAAATCAACGAGCCGGAGTTCGAGGCGGAAGTCCTGAATTCCGAGCGACCTGTCCTGGTGAGCTTCTGGGCGGCATGGAGCCAGCCCTGCCGGGTGCTCGAACCGGTGTTGGACGAGGTTGCCAGCCAGTGCAACGGCCGGGCGAAAATCGTCAAGGTCAATGCGGATGACAACCCCGACCTCGGGTTGTGGTTAGGGATTCACTCCATCCCCACGTTGCTCATTTTCACCGATGGCAATGTGGTGGGAAAGATCGTCGGCACGGCCAGCAAGCAGGCCATTCTCTCCAAACTGGAGACAGTCTCAGCAGAAAAGAAAGCGACAAACCTATGAATATGGACATACACACAAACCACCTGAACGTATTACTTCTTTACGGGAGAGTTACCTCCGCCAAGCGGGCGAAGGAGTTCTGCGACCGCCTGAAAAATCAACTCGCTCCGGAATGCGAAATGAAGCTCAGCCTCTGGAGTTTGGCCTCGCTGCAATTGCCGGACATGGCGAGAGCAGCCGCGCGAATAGCCGAAGATGCCGAATTAATGATCGTCGCGGTCAATGGGAACAACGCGTTGCCGCGAACAGTCATGAATTGCCTGAACTGGTGCGTCCGGGAAGTTCGCGCCCGCGAAGGGGCGCTCCTCGCCCAGCTCAACGGAGTTCTCAAAACGGACGAGAAAACCTGCCCGGCCTACGATTGCCTGAGAGACATCGCCTTCCAGTGCGGCCTGCGATTCTTTTCGCAAGTGGTCGAATTGCCCGACCAGGAGGAAACCTCACCCTGGATAGTGAGCCCATCGCCGGTTGCCCAAGGTTTATACGCGGAGGTCAATGCTTAGCTTCGCAACTGCCCCTGCACACCAATTTCCATCCAAAACCAAAAACCATCAACCTACACATAACATGCATATCAAAATCCTGCTCTGCCGTTGGATCGCCAACCACATCGAAACCCGCGCCCGCGCCGAACGCCGCGCTCTCCGGGACTATCAACGCCACGAAGGCCTCCGTATCAACGCGCTGGAGAAGCGCTCGCGCGGCCTGCGCCTCTATGCGGCCTGGGTTCAACACCCGGCCCGCGAGAACATTCGTGAAACGTCGGAAAACTGGCCCCTGCCGCAGGCCGCCTCGGGAATGCTGACGGCAAGGTAAAACCCGTTTTGCCGGCCGAAAGCACTCCCTGATCCGCCCGCAAGGCCAACGGTGGGAGCGCGACCTCCAACACTAATACCAACACCCATCCATGAAGACTAAACATCGATCCCACCGCGCGGAACCCGCATTCGCAAACCGAAACCTGGAGACGCTGATGAAAATACTGAATTCCATTTGCCCGCCACCGTTCGGCCTCGGACGCCTTGCCATCCCGATAGCCTTGGCGGTCCTGCTGCTGGGCGCATGCACAAAGAAAGAGGAGCCACCGCCGGCGGTGCGCCCGGTGCGCTCGGTCGTTGTTGAAAAACGTCAGGTCGGAGACCCAAAGGTGGTGTCCGGCCATCTGCGCGCGCGCGACGAGGTCAGTCTTGCCTTCCGGACAACCGGGAGGCTCATCCAAAGAAAACTGGACGTCGGCGACATGGTCCAGGCCGGGCAGACGGTGGCGCTCCTGAATGCCCAAGTCGAACGAAACGCCCGAAACGCCGCCCAGGCCGATCTGGCTCAGGCACGAGCCGCCTTCGAGCAATCGGAAGCATTTGAAAAACGCCAGAAGCAATTGCTCGCGGGCCGGGTGATATCCCCCAACGAATACGATCTCGCCTTGCGCGATCTGAAGACGATGCGGGCACGGATGGATGCGGCGGCGGCCCAACTGCAATCCGCCGAAGAACAGTTGGGCTACACGGAACTCAAAGCCGATGCCGCGGGCGTGATCACGCAAAAAGGGGCCGAGGTGGGTGAGGTCGTGCCGGCGGGCAAGATGGTCCTGCAGGTGGCGCAGCAAACCGGGCGCGATGCCGTTTTCGACGTGTCCGCCCAGGCCATTCGCGACGGCCTGTCGTTGGGCGCGCAAGGCGAGGTCTGGCTCGCGGAAAATCCAGAGATCAAGGCGGGTGCCAGGGTCCGCGAAATATCGCCGCAGGCCGATCCGGTGACACGCAACTACCAAGTCAAAGTCGAACTCGCCGATCCGCCGTCGGGAATGTTTCTGGGGGCGACGGTCCTCGGGCGCCTGAAATTGAAAGCCGAATCGCTGATCGAAATCCCTTCTTCGGCGCTGACGATGATCCTAGAGAAGCCGGCGGTCTGGGTGGTCGATGCGAAGGACCAGCGCGTGCATCGGCGGGAAATCGAAATTGCGCGCCATGCGCCGGACTCGGTCATCGTGACAGGCGGGCTGGAATCCGGCGAAAGGGTTGTGACAGCCGGGGTGCAGCAGCTCCATGAAGGTCAAACCGTGAAACTCTTGGAGGGCAAAAAATGAAAGGTTTCAACCTGACCGAATGGGCGATCCGCCACAAGTCGCTCGTCATCTACTTCATGCTGATATGCATGGTGGCCGGGATCTCGGCGTATCAGAAACTGGGGCGCAATGAAGATCCTGAATTCACGGTCAAGACGATGGTGGTCCACACGGAATGGCCGGGCGCGACCCAAGAAGAAACGGTGCAGCAGGTGACCGACCGCATCGAGAAGAAGCTGCAGGACACGCCCAACCTCTATTACTTGAAGAGCTACACCACCGCCGGGCAGTCCACCATTTTTGTCTATCTGCTCGAGTCCACCCCCAAGAAGGATGTCCCGGACCTCTGGTATCAGGTCCGCAAGAAGGTCGGCGATATCCGGCAGACGCTCCCGCAAGGGGTCGTGGGGCCGTTCTTTAACGACGAATTCGGCGACACCTTCGGGATCATCTACGGCTTCACGGCGGACGGCTTTAGTCACCGGGAATTGCGCGATTACGCGGAAGAGGCGCGTTCGCGCCTGCTGCGAGTGAAAGACGTCTCGAAAGCCGAATTTCTGGGCACGCAGGACGAGCGGATCTATGTCGAGTTCTCGACGCACCGCCTGGCCGAACTCGGCATGGACCGCATGGAGCTCGTCAAGGCGCTCGTGACCCAGAACGCCGTGGTCCCCTCCGGCGTGATCCAGACGAAGAACGAGGCCGTGCTCATGGATGTGACCGGCCGGTTCGAATCCGAAAAGGACTTGCAGCAGCTCAATTTCGTCTTCGGCGGAAAAATGCTGCGCCTGAGCGATATTGCGACGATCACGCGCGGCTATGCCGATCCCCCGCAGCCGATCTTCCGCGTCAACGGCAGGGATGCCATCGGCCTGGCGCTCTCGATGCGCGCCGGCGGCGACATCCTCGCTTTGGAAAAAAACCTCGATCACGTGATGGAGGAATTCAAAGCGGACTTGCCCGTCGGCATCGAAACGTTCCTGGTCTCCAATCAGCCGCAGGTGGTGCACCACTCGGTCAACGAGTTCATGGAAGCCCTGTGGGAGGCCATCGCGATTGTTCTGGTCATCAGCTTCTTGAATCTGGGTCTGCGGGCGGGCTTGGTCGTGGCGACCTCGATCCCGCTGGTGCTGGCGATCGTGTTCATCATCATGCAGGGATTCGGGATCGACTTGCAACGCATCTCCCTGGGGGCACTGATCATCGCGCTGGGGCTGCTCGTCGATGACGCGATGATCACCATCGAAAGCATGGTCTCGAAGCTGGAACACGGCTGGGACTCGGTCAAAGCGGCGATATTCGCCTATGCCTCCACCGCCTATCCGAGGCTCACCGGCACCCTGGTGATCGCGCTCGGCTTCGTGCCCGTCGGTTTCGCAAAGAGTTCGGCCGGCGAATACACCTTCAGTCTCTTCGCGGTCGTGGTGATCGCCGTCCTCACCTCGTGGGTCGTCGCCGCGCTCTTCACGCCGCTCATCGGGACGATGCTCCTGAAGCCAAAGCAAAAGAGCGAAAACGAGGGAGGCGGGCGCATGCTAACTCTCTACCGCCGCGCCCTGCTCTTCACCATGCGCCACGCCAAACTGACGCTGGCGGTAACGATCGTGATTTTCGGTGTGTCGCTTTACCTGGCGCGGTTTGTGCCCAGCCAGTTCTTTCCCGCGTCGGACCGGCCGGAGCTCGTGGTCGATCTGCGCCTGAGGCACGACGCCTCGATTTACGCGACGGATGCGGCATCAAAAAAACTCGACGAAATCCTCCGCGCCGACCCGGATATCGTCCACTGGAGTTCCTATGTCGGGCGCGGGGCGATTCGGTTCTACCTGCCGCTCGACGTGCAGCTCCAAAACGATTTCTTCGCGGAAACGATCATCGTCACCAAGAGCCTGAAGGCGCGGGACGAAGTCAAGAAACGCCTGGACGCCGCGCTTGAGGAAAAGTTCCCCGAGGCGGTCGGGAGGATTACCCCGCTCGAACTGGGGCCGCCGGTTGGCTGGCAGATCCAATACCGGGTCAGCGGCCCCGATCCGTATCAGGTGCGTGAAACGGCCGACAAGCTGGCCGGGATCCTGGGGGCGAGCCCCGACGTCAAAAACGTGAACTTCAACTGGATGGATCCGATCCGCAAACTCCGGATCCGCGTCAACCAGGATGAGGCGAGGCAATTGGGGCTCACCTCGGCGGATGTCGCCCTGGCGATCAACGCCGTCGTTTCAGGCATCCCCGCGACCCAGGTGCGCGACAGCATCTATCTCATTGACGTGGTGGCGCGGGCCCAGGCGACGGAACGCATGTCGCTGGAGACGATCCGGACCCTGAAGATTCCGCTTCCGAACGGACGGTCGGTGCCATTGACCGAGCTGGCCAGCGTCGAATACGCACAGGATTTGCCCCTGATCTGGCACCGGGACCGGCTACCCACTCTGACGGTCCAGGCCCTGCCCAGGGAGGGCGTGCTGGCGGCGACCGCCGTGGCAGGACTCTCGGACAAAGTCGCCGAACTGAAGCGGCAACTGCCGGTCGGCTACAAGATCGTCGAGGGCGGCAGCGTCGAGGAAAGCGCGAAGGGGCAGGGCTCCGTCCTGGCGGTCTTCCCGCTCATGATCGTCCTGATGGTGACGGTCCTGATGTTCCAGATGCAGAGTTTCAGCCGCCTATTTCTGGTCTGTAGCGTCGCCCCCCTGGGCGTCATCGGTGTCGTCCTCGCGCTCTTGGTCACGCAAAGCCCGATGGGGTTTGTCGCGATGCTGGGAACCGTCGCGCTGATCGGCATGATCATCCGAAACTCGGTCATCCTGATTGGCCAGATCGAAACCGAGAAGACCGCGGGACGCGGGGGTTGGGATGCCGTGGTCGATGCCTCCCTGGTGCGCTTCCGCCCAATCATCCTGACCGCGCAGGCGATGATCCTGGGCATGGCGCCGATCGCGCCGACCGTCTTCTGGGGCCCCATGGCCTATGCCATCATGGGCGGGCTCGCGGTGGCCACCGTGCTGACGCTGATCGCGCTGCCGTCGCTCTACATCACCTGGTTCAAAATCCCGCAGACTGAAAAAACCATGAACCGTGCCGCCCCTGCCATGTGTTCTGCGCAAATTTAAGACAACCAGATGGACACCTCGTTAATGAGCGCAATGGCAGCGGTGTTGGGCTCGCTCGTCGGCGGCTCGGCGACGATAGCGACCACATGGATCACCCAAAGGACATCGACGAGGCGCGAACTCATTCGCCAGGAGTTGCACAAGCGCGAGAATCTTTACGGCGAGTTCATCAGCGAGTGCTCGAAACTGGCCATCGATTCGTTGGCGCACGGGATCGAGAAGCCGGAAAAATTGTGGTCCGCCTTTGCATTGCTCAACCGCATCCGGCTTTCGGCGTCCGCGGAAGTGGTCGCGGAGGCGGAAGCGGTTCTGAAGCACATCGCCGAGCAGTATTTCTCGCCCAACGTTTCGCTCGACGAGTTCCGCACCATTGCGCTGTCCCGAGCCGGCGATCCCCTCAAGTCGTTGGGCGAGGCGTGCCGGATCGAACTCGAAAGCATTCTCCCGTCGAGGCTGAGTCCACGGACATCGGCGCGGTTTGCGCCGAAGTGGCATTTCTCAAGCAACCCCGTGACCTCGATTCAAAATTCCAAATCAAAATATTCTGTGCCATGATCGCCGAAGGTCAGCCGATACCGCCGGGAGTGACCTGGGAGGGCGACGGGTGGAGCGGAGTGTTCCGGGGAGCGCACGCGCCTCGCGTGCTGGTTTCGGCGCCCTCGCCGAAACAGCCTTGCGATAGCAAAGGCCAAGTGGAAGATCAAAGGTCCCGAGGGCGCTGCCGAACTTCTGGGAGTGAAGCCGACGACCCTCCTTGCCCGCATGAAAAAATGGGGATGCACGCGCCCAACGGACTGAAACCGCCGAACGGATTTGTTTAATCCCGTGTGTTTCCCGATGCTTCTCTGGGCTTCCCCGCGTGCCGCGACAAACAATCACCGACAAACAATCACCGCTTGATCATTGCCCGGCGATCGGGTAGGGTGCCGTCACTATTTGGCAGAAAATTTCCTGTCGTATTACCCCTCTCCACAAATCATTCCGAAAAACTTTCGCCCCCGCTGCCGACACGTTTTTCCATGCACCTCCCACCGCCCGCAAGATTGTGATCGAAGAAAGCCAGAACACGGAAAAAGACGGGAGATCGGGAGCCAACCCGGAATTGGCGGAGCTCCACAAAGTCGGCCTGAAGCCGGACGACCTCCTGCGCGCGCTGATGTCGAACATGCCCGACAACATCTACTTCAAGGATACGAAAAGCCGATTCATCATCTCGAGCAGGGCGCATGCCGCGTCCTTTGGTTTGGATTCTCCGAACGAGATGATTGGAAAGACGGATTTCGATTTTCATTCCGAGAACCACGCCCGCAAGGCGTTCGAAGACGAGCAACGCGTCATGGCCACCGGCGAACCGTACATCGGCGTCCAGGAGAAGGTCATTTTACCCAACGGCAAATCGAAATGGGCCTCCAGCACAAAAATCCCGCTGCGAAAGGAAGATGGCACCATTGTGGGAATTGTCGGAATCTCCCGCGATATCACGGCGTACAAGAACGCGGAGGCAGCGCTCCGCCAAGCCGAGCTCCAGTTGATCGAGTCGGAAAAAATGGCGCTGCTCGGGCAGTTGATTGCAGGGGTGGCGCACGAGATCAACACCCCGCTCGGTGCCATCGGGGCAGCCGTGGGGAACATCTCCTCGACCGTGAGCGGCATCTTGGAATTCCTGCCCTCGTTCTTCCGCGAGCTGCCCGAAGAGTTACAAGACCCCTTTCTGCGGCTGGTCCGCCGCTCGATCTCCCCGGCGTCGCCTCTCTCGGCCAAAGAGGAGAGAAACTGCCGCACGGCCCTGAAAAAGGAGCTCGCTGCAAACGGCATCGCCGGCGCGGACCGGATTGCGGAAACCCTCGTGATGATGGGCGTCTTCGACGAGATCGAGGCCATCTTTCCGCTGCTTCGCGAACCTCGTGGCGGCGCCTGCCTCCAGATGGCCTACAAGCTTTCCGGCCTCGGGCGCAGCGCGACGATCATCACGACCGCAGCCGACCGGGCGGGCAAGATCGTTTTCGCCTTGAAGAATTACGCGCACTATGACCGGAGCGGCGAACGCAGCCTGGCGAACATTACCGGCGGGATCGAGACCGTGCTGACGCTTTACCACAACCAGCTCAAGCGCGGGATCGTGGTCCAGCGGGAATACGAGCACGTGCCCGACATCCTTTGCCGGCCCGACGAGCTCAACCAGGTCTGGACGAATCTCATCCACAACGCGATCCACGCCATGGATCAAAAAGGGACCCTGACCATCGCTGTCGGCCCGCACGAGGGCGGCGTCAGGGTCTCCGTGAGCGATTCGGGCAGGGGCGTGCCCGACGAACTCCGGGAGAAAATTTTCGAGCCGTTTTTTACAACCAAGTCGGCCGGCGAAGGGAGCGGGCTGGGCCTGCACATCGTGCGCCAGATCGTCGAGAGCCACGGGGGCACAATCCATGTCGGCAACCACGCCGGCGGAGGAGCCACTTTCGAGGTCGTTCTTCCTCCGGGCTGACTTTCCTCCCACCGCCTCCATGAAAAAGAATATTATCCTCTGCGTTGATGACGAGAAGATGGTGCTGGACACGCTCCGCACCCAGTTGACCAACCACTACGGGCACTCCTACCAGTGCGAGATCGCCGAGAGCGCCGAGGACGCGCTCGATCTTCTCGGGGAATTTCAGGAGGAGGAACTGAGTGTGATCATCATCGTTTCCGACTGGCTCATGCCCGGCATCCGGGGCGATGAATTTCTGATCCGTGTCCACAAGCAGTTTCCCGGCATCGTGAAAGTGATGCTCACCGGCCAGGCGACAGCGGAGGCCATCGATCGTACGACGCGCGAGGCGGACCTGCACCGCTGCCTGCACAAACCCTGGAAGGAAAGCGACCTGATCGAAACCATCGACAGCGGGCTCTCCAAGCTATGAGCAAGCCGGTCATCGTTTGCGTGGACGACGAAAAATTCGTTCTCGACAGCCTGCGGACGACGCTCACGCAGGCCTTCGGGGAGGAGTACCTGATCGAGATTGCCGAGGATGGGGCGGACGCGCTGGAGATGGTCCGGGACCTGCTGGCGAACGGCCAGGAGGTGCCGGTCGTCATCTCCGACTACGTCATGCCCCGGATGCGCGGCGACGAGTTGCTCCGCCACATCCAGATCATCTCCCAGAACACCCTGAAGATCATGCTGACCGGCCAGGCCAACATCGAGGGGGTCACGAACGCGGTCAACGAGGCCGACCTCTACCGGTTTATTTCCAAACCCTGGAGCAGCTCCCAGTTGGTCCAGATCGTCCAGATGGCGGTGCGGGAATATTTTTCGGAAAAGGAAAAGGAGGACCGGAGCCGGGCTCTGCTCGAGGTGACGCCCGACCTCGTGCTGTTCATCCGGCGGGACGGATTGGTTCTGGAATGCCGCGGGCCAGCCGAGGGAGATGGGGGCGGCCCGGACGGATATGCCGGAAAGCGGATCGAGGAGGTTTTCCCCCGCGAAATCGCGGCGCTGTTTTCCGAGAAGATCCGCGAGCTGCCCCCGCGCGGCGGGAGTGTCTCTCTCGAATACAACCTTCCGTCGGGATCCCTGTGGCGACATTTCGAGACCCGCCTCACGTCCTGCGGGCCCGATGCCGTCCTCGCCGTGGCGCGGGACGTCTCCCCGAGCAAGGAGATCGAGCGGGCGTTGCGGGCGGCGATCACCGAGGCGGAACTCGCGAACAACGCCAAGTCCTCGTTCCTCGCGGCCATGAGCCACGAGATCCGCACGCCCCTGAACGCCGTCGTCGGGTTCTCGAATCTCATGATGGACACCTCGCTCGACCCGGAGCAGCGCGAGTTCGCGGACACCATCAACAAGAACGCGGATTCCCTCCTCTCGGTGGTCAACGACATCCTGGACTTCTCGAAAATCGAAGCCGGGCGGATCGAGCTGGAAAAGGCGTCCTTCGACCTGCGCGAGGCGGTCGAGGATTGCCTCGAAATGGTGGCGCCCGAGGCCAACAGGAAGGGGCTCGAAGTCTGCGACCTCATCGACGACAAATGCCCCGAGCATGTGGTCGGCGATGTCACCCGCCTCCGCCAGGTCCTCTCAAACCTTCTCTCCAATGCCGTGAAGTTCACCGACCGGGGCGAGGTGGATGTCTCGGTCGATGCGCTGGAACCCGCGGAGCCCGGCAGCGTGCCGGTGCGCTTCCGGGTGCGCGACACCGGCATCGGGATGTCGGAAGAACAGCAAAGAAAGGTTTTCGAGCCGTTCATCCAGGCGGATGCCAGCACGACGCGGCGCTTCGGGGGAACCGGTCTCGGGCTCGCGATTTCCGGGCGCCTGATCGAATTGATGGGCGGAGCGATCTCCGTGCTCAGCCGCCCGGGAGAAGGGAGCACATTTTCTTTCACCATCCCGTTGCAGCCCGACACGACAACCGACCCGGCGAAGCCGCGCGAGGCCGCCCGCCCCCGGCTCACCAACCTCCGTGTCGCGCTGGTGGACGACAACGCCACGAACAGGCGCTACCTCGGGCTCCAGTTGAAATCTTGGGGGGCCGAGACGGTTTCCTTCGAGAGCGGGGCGGCGTTCTTGGAGTTTCTGGGCGAGGGCGGGGGCTGCGACCTGGTTCTCATGGACTACCACATGCCGGATATGGACGGGTTGGCCGTCGCCCAAGCCACGCGGGCGATCCCCCGGTTTGGCCAGGTCCCCATCGTGCTTCTTTCCTCCGGCGGGCTGCCATTTCAAAAGATTCCGGCGGGCTTGTTCGCGAGGGTTTTCACCAAACCCGTGAACCCGCGGCTGCTCCGGAACGCGCTGGCCGTTCTTGCCGGGACCGGAGAGCCGGAGGTTTCTGCCGACCTGCCGAAAGACATGGCGACCAACCAGCCGTTGCGCATCCTTCTCGCGGAGGACAACCTATCGAACCAGAAACTGCTGAGCCTGGTGCTCGGCCGCATGGGCTACCAGGCGGATGTCGCCTCGAACGGGCACGAGGTCCTCGAGGCCATGCGCCTGCGACCCTACGATGTGGTTCTCATGGACGTTCAAATGCCGGAGATGGACGGCATCCAGGCCACGAGACTGATCCGCGCCGGATTTCCCGCCGACCTCCAACCCGCGATCATCGCCCTGACAGCCCACGCGTCCGAGTCCGACCGGTTGCTGTGCCTGGAAGCGGGGATGAACGGCTACCTCACCAAACCGCTCCGGCGCAAACTCCTGGCAGAAGCCCTCCAGCGGGCCTACGAACGCCGGTGCCCCGGGACGAACCCTCACGAAGCGGCGGCACCTTCGAGAGCATAATATCCGGCACCGATGAGCGCCGCCTGCTCGTTGAGGACCACCATGACCGGCGTGCTTTCCATGATGGAGGAGAGGCGGCCTTTGTCGTTGAAGGCATGGAGGAATCCGACCGACTGGATGCGCGGCAGGATTTTCGCGGGAATTCCGCCGCCGAGGAAAACACCGCCGGATGCCATCGTCTTGAGCGCCATGTTGCTCGCTTCCGCCCCCAGGCATCCGACAAAGATTTCCAGCGTCTGCACGCACATCGGGCAATCGCCGGAATCCGCGAACTTCGAGATGACGCGGTTCGGGTCGTCGGATTTCATTTCGGCGGCGACGGCGGGGAGTTCCTTGCCCCGGCCGGTCTCGCGGAGGAATTTGTAGATATTCTCGATGCCCATCCCCGAAACCACCCGCTCGGCGCTCACGTGGCCGAACTGTTTCATGAGAAATTCCAGCAGCGCGATCTCCAGCGGGCTACGCGGACCAAAGTCGGCATGGCCGCCCTCGCACGCCCAGACATGGTAGCGCTTCCCGTCCCAATACATCCCCGCCTCGCCGAGGCCGGTGCCGGGGGAGACCACGCAGCGGTTTCCCGATGCGTCCAGAGCCCCTTTTTGCACCACCGCAAAATCCTGCGGTTTGAGATGCTGGGTCCCGTAGGCATTGGCCTCGAGATCGTTCAACACCGAGACATGCGGGATTTCGAACGCCTCGGAAATCTCGCCGGCGTCCACCCCCCAGGTCAGGTTGGTCGGCTTGGCGCGCCCGTTGTGGACCGGGCCCGGGATGCCGAAACAGGCCGCCAGGATCGGGCGTTCGTCGTCGGCCAGATATTCGCGGAGAATCGCGTTCAGCCCGGCATAAGAGGTGCTGGTAAAACGCTGGTTGCGCACGAGAACGAGCTCGCGCCCGACGACGCGGAAGGTCGCGATGTTCGACTTCGTTCCGCCGATGTCGCCGGCCAGAATATACGGGGAAGGATTTGCGGGCATGGAATGTCAGTTGGGAATCCGCTCTTTCTGCGGCCCGGGAACCCTTCCGGGAGCCCCGGTGCTGTCCGAAAATTTACCGGCGGAGGGTCTCGAACCCACACTCCCGAGGGAACACGATTTTGAGTCGTGCGCGTCTGCCAATTCCGCCACGCCGGCTTAAGAGAAATTCAAAGAAAAATTGTTCCGATCACCGGAAATTGATTGTGTGAGAGAAACATCTTGCAACGCACTGAACCGCCCTGCAAAGCGGACGCCGCAAGAAATCTCCAGCACACAAGCTACCACCGGCCGCAGTTTACCGCCGCCCGCGATTCGCGCAACCGCAAAGTGAAGGGGCTCATGGTCCGCAATGGCCGCTGTTATCCACCTGCTCCAAATCCTCGACCCCTTTTCGAAGAAGTCACGCGGAACAGCCGCAGGACGAACACGAAGAATAGCGGGATGAAGAGGATGCCGAAGAAGGTCGCCGAGAACGTGCCGCCGATGACTCCGGTGCCGATGGCGTTCTGCCCGCCGGAGCCGGCCCCGGTGGAGAGCGCGAGCGGGAGGACGCCGAGCATGAACGCGCACGAGGTCATAAGGATCGGGCGCAGGCGCTGGCGCGAGGCCGCCAGCGCGGACTCGACCAGCCCCATGCCACCGTCGAAATTCGCCTTGGCAAACTCGACGATCAGAATGGCATTTTTCGCCGAGAGCCCGACAATCGTCAGCAGGCCGACCTGAAGAAACACGTCGTTGGCCAGCCCGCGGCCCAACGTCGCCGCGACCGCGCCGAGGATGCCGAGCGGCACGGACATCATCACGGCGGTCGGGATCGTCCAGCTTTCGTAGAGGGCGGCGAGACAGAGGAAAACAACGAGAAGCGAAATGGCGTAGAGCGACCCGGATTGCGCGCCGGCGGCGCGTTCCTCGTAGGAGAGCCCGCTCCACTCGAAGCCGATCCCCACAGGCAGTTTGCCCGCGATCTCCTCCATCGCCTTCATGGCGGTGCCGCTGCTCTCGCCCGGCGAGGGCTGGCCGAGGATCTGCATCGAGGGGCGGCCGTTGAATCGTTCGAGGCGCGGCGAGCCGTATGTCCACTCCCCGCTGGCAAAGGCGGAGAACGGCACCATTTTCCCCGAGGCGTTCCGCACATACCATTTCCCGAAATCCTCCGGCTGCATGCGCGAGGGCGCGTCGCCCTGGAGATAGACGCGCTTGATCCGGCCGCGGTCCTCGAAATCATTGATGTAGGCGGACCCCCAGGCGGTCGAGAGCGTGTTGTTGATGTCGGCGATCGTGAGCCCGAGGGCCCCGGCCTTTTCGTGGTCGATCTTGATCCGGTATTGGGGCTCGTCGTTGAGGCCGTTCGGCCGCACCGCGACGAGCCCGGGGTTTTTCGCGGCCATCCCGAGGAGCTGGTTGCGCGCCTCCATGAGCTTTTGATGCCCGGCTCCCGCGAGGTCGATGAGCTGAAAATCAAAGCCCGTGGCGTTGCCGAGCTCGAACACGGCGGGCGGCGGAAACGCGAAGGCCAGGGCCTCGCGGTAGCTCATGAAGCGCATCATCGCCCGCTTGGCGATGGCCTGCACGCGGTTCTGCTTTCCGGGACGGCTGTCCCAGTCCTTGAGCTTGATGAAAACGAGGCCGGCATTCTGGCCGCGTCCGCCGAAGCTGAATCCGGCCACGGTGAGCACCGACTCGACGCTGGCCTTCTCGTCGTTGAGAAGGTATTCGCGGACTTTGTCGAGGACCTTTTCGGTGCTGCTGAGGGGGGATCCCGGCGGGGTCGTGACCTGGGCGAACATGATCCCCTGGTCCTCGTCTGGAAGAAACGACGTGGGGAGCTGTTTGAACAGAAACACCATGGCCACGACAATCGCCAGATAAAGGACGATGAACCGTCCGCCCCGGCGCAGGATGTGCCCGACGGTGCCTTCGTAGCGGTTCGTGCCCCAGCGGAATGCCGTGTTGAACCATCCGAAAAATCCCCGGGTGGCATCGCGGTGGCCCTTGGGGATCGGCTGGAGCATCGTCGCGCAAAGGGCCGGCGTGAAGATCAGGGCGACCACAACCGAGAGCGACATCGCCGAGACGATCGTGATCGAGAACTGCCGGTAGATGACGCCGGTGGATCCCCCGAAGAACGCCATCGGCACAAAAACGGCGGAGAGAACGAGGCCGATGCCGATGAGGGCGCCGGTGATCTGCTTCATGGATTTCCGCGTGGCCTCCTTGGGCGAAAGCCCCTCCTCCGCCATCACCCGCTCGACATTTTCGACGACCACGATGGCGTCATCGACCAAGAGCCCGATCGCCAGCACCATCGCGAACATCGTCAGCGTGTTGATCGAAAACCCGCACGCGGAGAGCACCGCGAAGGTCCCCAGCAAAACCACCGGCACCGCGATCGTCGGGATCAGCGTCGCGCGGAAATTTTGCAGGAACAGATACATCACGCAGAAAACCAGGAAGACGGCCACGAAAAGCGTCTTGACCACCTCGTGGATCGAGATCTCGACAAACGGTGCGGTGTCGAGGGGATAGACGACTTCTAGGCCGTGCGGGAACGTGGGCTGGAGACGCTTCATCGTGGCCCGCACCGCCTCGACGGTCGTGAGCGCGTTGGCTCCGGTCGCCAGGCGGATCGCCATGCCGGCCGTCGGCTCGCCGTTGTATTTCGCGGCAATCGAGAAATTCTCCCCGTCGAGCTTGATCTCCGCGACATCCTTGAGGCGGATCTGCTCGCCGTCCGGGTCCACGCGCAGGAGGATTTTTCCGAACTGCTCCGGCGTCGAGAGCCGCGACGGCCCGAGGACCGTGGCGTTGATCTGCTGGCCTGCCACCGACGGCAGGCCGCCGATTTCGCCCGAGGCGACCTGCACGTTCTGGGCGGCGATGGCGTTGCGCACGTCCGCCGGAGTGAGCCGGTAATTGGTGAGCTTCGTCGGATCGAGCCAGACCCGCATCGCGTATTGGGCGCCGAAGACCTGGAAGTCCCCGACTCCCGGCGTCCGGCTGATCGGGTCCTGGATGCTCGACACGACAAAATCCTGGAGGTCCGCGGCGTTCATGCTTCCGTCCTTGGACACGAACGTGACGATGACCAGGAAGTTCCTCGTGGATTTCGCCACGCGGATCCCGCGCTGCTGGACCTCCTGCGGGAGGAGCGGGATCGCCAGCGACAGCTTGTTCTGGACCTGGACCTGGGCGATGTCCGGGTTCGTGCCCTGGCGGAACGTGAGCGTGATCGTCATGTTTCCGTCCTTTGTGCTCTCGGACGAGAAATAGAGGAGGTTGTCGATGCCGTTCATCTGCTGCTCGATCACCTGAACGACCGAGCTCTGGACGGTTTCCGCCGAGGCGCCGGGGTAGCTCACGGAGATCGAGACCGCGGGCGGCGCGATGCTCGGATACTGGGCGATAGGAAGCGTCTTCAGGGCGAGAGCCCCCGCGAGCATCATGAAGATGGCGACGACCCACGCAAAGATCGGCCGGTCGATGAAAAAATTAACCATGTCCTATTTCGCGGGTGCTTCCGGGATTTCCACGGGCCGGACTTCCGCCCCCGGCGCGATTTTTTGAAGCCCCTCGACGATGAGCCGGTCGCCGGGTTTCAGCCCGTCGGTCACGAGCCATTTGTCGCCGATCGCGCGGTCGGTTTTCAGCACCCGGAGCTCGACCTTGTTTCCGTCGCCGACGACGAACGCGGTCGGCTCGCCGCGCACGTTGCGCGTGACGCCTTTTTGCGGGGCGAGAATCGCCTGCTCGTTGGTGCCCTCGATCACGATCGCGCGGACAAACATGCCGGGCAACAGCTCCCGGCGGGGGTTTGGAAACACCGCGCGCAGGGTCACGGAGTCGGTTCCCGGATCCACGCTCACCTCGGAAAACTGCAGTTTGCCCGGCTCCGAATACCGCGTGCCATCCTCGAAGACCAGCCGGGTCGAGGCTTCACCGGCCTTCGAGTTTTTGAGCTGGCCGGAGGCGAGTTCGCGCTGCAGGCGCAGCAGTTGGCTGCTCGACTGGGTGACATCCACATAGATCGGATCGAGTTGCTGGACCGTGGCCAGCGCGCCCGCCTGCCCGGATGTCACGAGCGCCCCCTCGGTCACCATCGAGCGGCCGATGAACCCCGCGATAGGAGAAAGAACCTTCGTGTATTCCAGGTTGATCCGGGCCTCCTCCAGCGCCGCGTTGCGCGCGGCGATGTCCGCCTCCGCCTGGCGCATCACCGCGAACGAATCGTCGTAATCCTGCTGGCTGATCACCTTCGTGCTGGCCAGCTTTTTGCGGCGCTCCATCAGGAGCTCCGCCACGTGCGCCGCGGCCTCCGCCTTGGCCACGGCCGCTTTCGCGCTGTCATAGGCGGTTTGGTAGGTTGCCGGGTTGATCTGGTAAAGCTGCTCGCCCAGTTTCACCTCGGCCCCTTCCGTGAACATCCGCTTCAGGATGATCCCGTTCACCTGCGGGCGCACCTCCGCGATCCGGCAGGCGGCAGTGCGACCGGGCAATTCCGTGACGATCTCGGCGCGCTGCGGCGCCAGAGTCACCACCGCGACCTCCTGCGGCGGCATTCCTCCCGGCGGCATCCCGGCGGGAGTTGCGGGCTTCTTCCCGCATCCGCTCAAGGAGGCCAACGCGACGATGATCATCCCTGTCAAGAAAGGTTTGCTTTGCTCCATTTTATTAAGCGCTTTGATTATTAAGCTGGTTGATTATATGGAGATTAGGAAAAAGTCAAGCGGGGGAGAAATATTTGCAGGGTGCTGATGTTTCCTGCTTTCCAAAAGCCTGCGGCCCGTTCATTAGTGTTTTGATGTTTGCCCTCAAACGTTTGTTGCTTCTGTTGCTGGTCGCCTTTGCCGTCTATTGTTTTTGGCCGAGAACGTCGACGCTGACGGGGTTTGATCCGGAGCGGATGTCGGAGTTGCAGGTTGCGATTTGGAAAGGTGCGTCGGACAAGCAGAAACCGTCATTGATCATACCGCTTCTCAAAGAGTATGCGGGCCAATATAACCTGCCGCCGATCTCGGCTCTGAAAACCGCCTTCGACACAGAGCGTGCAATGCGTCTTTTCCAATCGTCGCCGGATGCCGCGGACCAGGAGAAGTCGCTGATGCCGCTGCAAGTCGCTTTTCTCGCCCTCAAGTCCAACACGAAAGCCGGGTTTGACTCGACGGCGGCGGCACGGATCGAACTCACGATCTGGATGCTGAGGGCCGACCACGCCAAACGCGCGCAGCTCACGACCGCATGGGCGGAGTCGATCGCGCTCCTCTACGGGCATTCCGCCGAGGAGTGCCTGCCCGCCGCAAAGAAATTTTCCATCGCGTCAAAATTGGCCGACGAGGGCAAGTGGGACGAAGCGCAATCCAGTATTCTGGAAGCGTGGAAGCTGATCAAGAACCTGTCGCCTCCCGAGAAATAGAGCATCACGGCCGCAGAAACCGGGCGAGCATTTCCGAAAATTCCGTCATTTTGAACGGCTTGGTGAGGACCTCATCCATGCCGGCGGCGAGGCACAGCTCCCGGTCGCCTTGCATGACATTGGCGGTGAGGGCGATGATCGGGACCCGCGTGCCGGACTCGCTCTCCCGGATTTTTCTCGTCGCATCAAGGCCGCCCATCACCGGCATCTGCATGTCCATGAGGATGGCCGCGTATCTCTCCGGCGCGAAAGCCTCGACGGCCTCCTGCCCGTTGGTAACAAATTCGGCGCGGCAACCGAGGAGTTCGAGCATTTTCCCGACAAGGATGCGGCTCGAGGAATCATCCTCGACGACCAAGACGGGGTTGCCGGAGAGCGGGAGCGGGGCCGCAACGCCCGGTTTGTCCGGGCCGGATGAGCCGGTGCCCCCTCCGTTGGAGGCTGCAGATGGGATGCCGGCCCCGAGCGGGAACCGGAACGTGAACCGGCTGCCTTTTCCCGGGGTGGACACCACGCCGAGAGTGCCTCCCATCGCCTCCGCAAGGCGCAGCGAAATCGCGAGCCCGAGCCCGGTGCCCTCGAACTGGCGGCTGACCGTCGAATCGGCCTGCGTGAAGGGCTCGAACAGATGCCCGATCACCTTGGAGGGGATCCCCGGACCCGTATCCTCGACGGAAAAATCCAGGGCCTGCCGGCCATCCAGAGACGACGGTGCGATCTCCAGAACCACCGACCCCTGCCGGGTGAATTTGATCGCGTTGCCGAGAAGGTTGATGAGGATTTGCCGGATCCGCCGGATGTCGCCCGTGATCTCCTGCGGGACATCCGCGGCAACCACACACGAAAATTCGAGGCCTTTGTCCGCAGCGGCTTTCCGCATCGGGCGGCAGGAGGATTCCACGAGCGAGGCAACAGAGATCAGGGCGGACTCGATCTGGATGCGGCCTTTTTCGATGCTGGAGAAATCCAGGATATCGTTGACGAGGTCGAGGAGGTGCGTCCCGCTGTCGAGGATCGTTCTCGTAAATTCCTGCTGCTCCTCGTCGAGCCGGGTTCCGGAGAGGAGTTCGGCGAAGCCGAGAACCCCGTTGAGCGGCGTGCGGAGCTCGTGGCTCATCAGCGCGAGAAACTCGCTCTTCGCCCGGGCGGCGGCCTGCGCTTCGACGGCGAGCTGCTCGGCGCGGGCTTTCTGCTCCTCGAGATAGCTGTTGAGCGCATTCAACTCCTCGCTCGCGATCTTGCGCTCGGTGATGTCCTGTGCGACACCGAACATCCTGAGCGGACGCCCCTCGGGATCGGCGTCGAGCTGCACGCTGCTGACCTCGACCACGCGCTCCGTTCCATCGGGGCGGATCACGCGGTAATCAAAAGGTTGGCCGGGCAGGCCGGCGAACGATTCTCGGATGGCGCGTTCCTGTTTCCACAAATCCTCCGGGTGGATCAGCCGGGCCACGTCTTCTTCCCGTGCGTCAAATGCGGCCGGATCGACCCCGTAGATCCGGAACATCTCGTCCGACCACGAAACCCGGTCCGTGACAATATCCCATGACCAGCTCCCCAAATGGGCGATCTCTTGGGCGCGCACGAGATCCCTCTCGCTCTCGATCAGCGCCTGCTCAGCCCCCCGGCGCTCGACCTCGGCGGCAAAGCTATCCAAGGCGAAACTGATGTCGTCGGCCATTTCCTCCAGCAGCCCGCGCACCTCTTCGTCGAACACATGGGTTTTGTCGCTGTAAACCACCAAGGCCCCGACCGTTTTCCCTCCCCTGCGCAACGGGAGTGCGGCCGCGGCCCTCCAGCCATAACAGGCCCCGTGCTCATGCCATGGTGCCGTGCTCGGGTCGTTTGCGTAATCCTGGCACCAGACCGGCCTGTTCTCGCGGATCGCGGTGCCCGTGGGGCCGCGCCCCGAGAATTCCCGTGCGTCCGTCGTAATCTGGACTCCTTGGAGGAAATCCGTTCCGGAACCATAGGAGGCCGCCTGGCGGACCATTCCGGTCGCCTCGTCCACCATGCCGATCCACGCCATTTTCATGCCGCCAAATTCCACCACCCTGCAGCAGACTTGCGGGAGCAACTCCTCCAGCGAACCGGAATGCACGATGGCCTGGTTGCACTGGCTCAGCGCCGCGTAGAGCTGGGTCAGGCGCAAAATTCTGGCCTCGGCGGCCTTGCTCGCGGTGACGTCCTGGAACACGACGGCGAACCGGCCCGGCTGCGGGCGATACGCCGTGACATGGAAATCCTTCCCCAAATCGGCGCTGTGCCCCTCGAATTGGGCGGGCTCTCCAGTCAACGCGACGCGACCGTAGCGCTCGATCCACACCGGCTCGACTTCCGGCATGAGTTCCCGCACGGTTTTTCCGACGGCGTCCGCCGCGCGGATTCCGGTCATTTTTTCAAACGCGGGGTTGATGGCGAGGAACCGGTAGTCGGCCGGGCGGGCGGAGTCGTCGCAGATGATCTCGTGGAGAGCGAAGCCCTCGAGCATTGCCTCGAAAAGCATCCGGTAGTTTTCTTCGCTGCGGCGCAATTCCTCCCTCGCCTCGTAACTCCCGGTGACATCGCTGAAAACGAGCACCACCCCCAGAATCTCCCCATACGGATCGCGGATCGGAGCGGCGCTGTCGGCGATCTGGTATTCCTTGCCATCGCGGGCCAGAAGCAGCGTGTGATTGGCCAGCCCGACCGTCAATCCGCAGGCGATGACCTGCTCCACCGGGTTGTCCATCGGCTGGCCTGTCCGCGCATTGACGATGCGGAAGACCTCGGCCATCGGCCGTCCCTCCGCCTCCGCGAAAGGCCATCCGGTCAGCCGCTCGGCAACAGGGTTCATGCGGGTGATGCGGCCCCCGGCGTCAGTGGCGATCACCCCGTCTCCGATCGACAGCAGCGTGATGGCCAGGTTCGCCTGGTTCTCGCGCAGCGCGGCCTCCGCCATCTGGCGCTCGGTGATATCCTGCACGATGCCAGCCATGCGCACGGGGTTGCCTTCCGAGTTCCGCTCGTGTGCCCCCGCTGCCCAAATCCAGCGCACCGCGCCGTCCGTGCGCCGGATCCGGCACTCGAAGCCCCAGTCGGAATGCGTCTCGGTCGCCGCCCGAAAGCACCGGTCCACTTCCGCGCGGTCCTCGGGCAGGACATGTTCGAGAAACATCTCGTAGGTCCAGGCCGGCAGCTTCGTCTCGTAGCCGAAAATCCGGTCGTGGAGCAGCGTGCGGTGCGCCGTGTGGTCCACCAGGTCGAGTTCCCAGGCCCCGGCCGACATCGTGTGCAGGGCGAAGCGCAAACGCTCCTCGCTTTTTCGCAGTTCCTGCTCCGTGAGTTCCTTCCGCGCAATCTCGCTCTGAAGCTTCTCGTTTGCGGATTGGAGGGCTGAGGTCTGGACTTCATGCTGCGAGCGCAGGCGGGACAGCTCCAACTGCATCCGCACACGCGCCAGCAGCTCCCCGGCGTGAAACGGCTTGGTGATGGAATCCACCGCTCCCAGCTTGAGCCCCTCGATCCGTTCATCGACCTCCGCAAAAGCGCTGATCATCAGCACGGGGATGTCCCGGGTTTCCTCCAGCGCCTTGAACCTCCTGAGAACCTCGAAGCCGCCCATTCCCGGCATCCGGATATCGAGCAGGATGAGGTCCGGCAAGCCGCCCGCAACCGAGGCCAGCGCGGGCTCTCCACCGTTGACAGCCCGCACGTCGTAGCCGGCCGACGTCAGGACATGGCTCAGAGGTTCGAGCCATCTGGGCTCGTCATCGACAACGAGAATTTTGCCTAGGTGAGACATGGGGAGACGGTCAGAACGCTTGGGCTCAGGCTTTATACCAAGGATCCCCGGCGGTTTGCGGGGCGAGAACAATCCGGATGCCGGCATTGTTGCGGCCCTTTTCCGGCTGGCATTTGTCCCGGTAGGAAGACCTCAGAAACTCGGGGTCGTCGTTGAAACAGGACGCGCCTCTCAAAACCCGGAAGTTGCTGCCTTTCTCGTATTCATCCACGCACCACTCCCAGACATTGCCGCCCAGGTCGTAGATGCCGAATTTGTTCGGGGCAAAACTGCCGACGGGGGAGGTTTCCTTGAAATCATCGACCTCGAGCCGCACATGGTAATTTCCGGCTCCATGTGGCGGCGGGAAATCCGACCCCCAGGGAAATTCTTCGATAATCCCGCTGCGGGCCCGCGGGCTGCTGCCCTGTTCGTAGGAGAGGCCGACGGCCGCGCTCCACTCCTCGTCCCTGGGGATGCGGTATTGGAACCGCGCGGAGATCAGGCCGAGCCAGATCTCCCGCTTGGTGAGCCACTCGCAGAACAGATGCGCGTCGGTCCAGGAGACATTGACGACCGGGTGGTCGGGGCCCTGGAGGTAATCCGCTTGCGGCATCTCCGCTGCCGTCTCGGCACAATACTGCCCGTAATCCCTGACCCGCAGCAGCCAGACACAGAAAAGGGTTTTGCTGCGGGTGATCGGCACAAAGGGCATCCCGAGGCTGTTCACGAAAGGATGTCCCGCCGCGGCTTTTGCGGGGTTATCGGTGTGGTCGCCCTCTTCCATCGCCTCTTTCGCGGCAGAGGAAGAACCCTGGGGGGCGGGCTCGGCAACCGGTTGGTGAGGGGCCGGGGCCTCGACCACTTCGAACGCGGGCGCATTGTTTGAAAAGGCGGCGAGCAGGCGCTTGCGATCTCCCAGCTTCATCACCCCGATTTCCCGGAGATCGGAGTCGGTCAAACCGGCCAGCAGGGTGTCGTCGATCTTCTCCTTGCGAAAAGAAGGATACAGCCCCTTCAGCCCCAGATGGGCCAATGTTTGTTCGAGCTTGGATGCCATGTTCGAGCGCCAGTGGGAGTCTATCAGGCCGCGTCCGGTGCTGGCAAGACCGCTTACAGCCCCAAGGAAGTATTGGAAAGCACCTTCAGGGCTTTTTTCACATCGCTGACGCGGAGGATGAGCAGCCCCTTTTTGGCCGTCGGCATGGATGCGAGGTAGGCGTATTCGATGTTGACCTTGGTGGCCGAGAGCGCCTTCGCGATTTTCGAGAGCCCGCCCGGGCGGTTGTCGTTCTCGATCATGATCACGTCGTTCTCGACGACCAGCGTCCCGTGTGACTCAAGGAGCGCGATCGCGCGGCGGGTGTCGCTGACCACCATGCGGACGACCGCGTGATCCACGGTGTCCGAGACGGTCAGCCCGTAGATGTTGATCTTGTCTTCTGCGAGGGCATCGCAGACTGCGGCGAGGGTTCCGGGTTTGTTGGCGATGAAGATGGCGAGTTGTTCGACGATGCGGACGGATTTCATAAGCGCGACCTTCGCACAGCACGGCGCGGGAGTCGAAGGAATTTGCAATCCGTCATTGAGCGCGCTCGTTCCTGCGCTAGCTTGGAGGCCTTGGAGATTCCGGTATTCATCGAGAGCGTCGCGTTCGGCGGGGCGGGAGTTGCCCGCCTGCCGGATGGGCGGGTTTGTTTTGTTCCCCTCACCCTGCCGGGAGAACGGGCGATCGTCCGGGTCGTCCGGGAAAAGAAATCTTTTCTCGAAGCCGAGCTGGTGCGGCTCACCGAGGCTTCTGTCGGACGGGTGTCCCCCCGCTGCCCGATCTTCGGGAAATGCGGCGGCTGCGCCTACCAGCACGCCGCTTACCCGGGCCAGCTCGACATCAAGCGCGGGCAGGTGCGGGATTTGCTGCGCAGGATCGGGGGGATCGAAAACGCCGATCTTCGGCCCGCCCTCCCCTCCCCGTCCGAATGGGAATACCGCAACCGGATTTCCGTGCATGTCCAGGATGGAAAAGCAGGGTTCCACGGGCGGAAATCCCACCGCATCGTGCCGGCCTCGCATTGCCCGATCACCACGCCCCCCGTCAACGAGCAGCTCGCCGCACTGGCCAAAAACCCGCCCCGCCACGACCGGCGGATCACATTGCGCGAAAGGTCGGATTACCATGGTTTCAGCCAGGTGAATCCGGGGGCTGCAGAGGTTCTCGCGCAGGTCGTGTCGGGCATGCTCGCGGGGGATCGCGAGCTCCTGGTGGACGCGTATTGCGGGGCCGGGTTTTTTTCGAAAAAACTGGTGTCCCGCTTTCAAAGAGTCACCGGCATCGAGTGGAGCGCGGGGGCCGTGCGGGCGGCGAAGGCGACGGCGCTGGAGAACGAGTCCTACCTCGCGGGCGCGGTGGAATCCCACCTCGCGGGGGCCCTGGAATCCTCGCCCCCCGCAGAAACCGCGCTGCTCCTTGATCCGCCCGCCGAGGGGCTCTCCCCGGAAGTTGTCGAAATCCTCGGCAAAGGCCGCCCGGCCACCGTCGTCTATGTCTCCTGCGATCCCGCGACGCTCGCCCGGGATTTGAAGAAACTTGGCAGATGGTATGGCGTCGATTATATCCAGCCTGTTGACTTGTTCCCGCAAACTGCCGAAATCGAATCCGCCGCAAAACTGAAATTGTTATGATGCTCCGACGACGCTTTGGACGCACCGGCTTGGAGATGCCGGTCTTCACCTGTGGGGCGATGCGCTTCCAGCATTCCTGGAAAGACGAGGAGGTCGTTCCGGACGAAAACCAAAATAACCTCGAGGAGACGGTCCAGAAGGCGCTCGATGCCGGGATCAACCACATCGAGACCGCGCGCGGCTACGGCAGTTCGGAATACCAGCTCGGTAAAATCCTGCCCCGGCTCCCGCGGGAAAAGATGATCGTCCAGACGAAGGTTTCTCCCGAAGGTGGCGGCGCGAAATTCCGCGAGTCCTTCGAGCGCTCGATGTCCCTGCTGCACCTCGGCCACGTCGATCTCCTCGCCCTGCACGGGATCAACAACGCGGCGGTCCTCGAAGAAGCCCTCGCTCCGGGCGGGGCGCTCGCCGTCGCCCGCGAAATCCAGAAGGAAGGCCGCGCCCGCTTTGTCGGATTCTCGACCCACGCCGACTGCGACGTGATCTGCAAGGCCATCGAAACCGGGGAATTCGACTACGTGAACCTCCACTGGTATTGGGTGAACCGCTCGAACGAGCGCGCCCTCGAGGCCGCCAAGCGCCACGATATGGGCCTCTTCATCATCAGCCCGAACGACAAGGGCGGAAAACTCTACGAGCCTCCCGAAAAGCTCGCCCGGCTCTGCGCGCCGCTCACCCCCATCGCCTTCAACAACCTTTTCTGCCTGCGGCGCCCGGACATCCACACCCTCTCGGTCGGCCCCACACGGCCGTCGGATTTCGACGAGCATATCCGCTCGATGGCCTTCCTCCCGGACGCGGGCGCGCATGTGGCCGAAATCGACAAACGCCTGGTCTCGGCGATGGAAGATGCCCTGGGCGCAGACTGGTGCCGGCACTGGGAAAACGGGATCCCGAAATGGGAGGACTGCCCGGGCGAAATCAACATCTGGGAAATTCTCCGGCTCTTCAACTTCGCCAGATCGCTCGACATGCTGGCCTTCGGGAAAATGCGCTACAACCTGCTCGGGCAGGGAGGACATTGGTTCCCGGGAAAAAACGCGGCGGATATCCCGGACCTTTCAGCGGCCCTGAAAGCCAGCCCGTTCCGCGACCGGATCCCCGGGCTCCTTCGCGAGGCGCACGCCCTCCTCTTCGACAAACCGGTCGAGCGGCTCAGCAAGACCGAGTAGGGTCTGTTCGGCGTAAACCGAACTGCATTCTCGAATGATTCCATCTTCTCATCTTGGCTATTTATTGCTTGCCGACGCATCGAATGGCTTTGGACTCATGGGATTTGTGCCTCTTATTGCCATCATTTGCCTTCTGATTTGATTCACTGTGGATATGTTCACGTGCGAAATATTGTCCTCGTTTCGAGGTTCAAGCCTCTCAACAGGGACGAGGAGTGCCGCTACAAAACCCTTGCAATCACAAAGCCATCATGTCCCTTGACTCCGACGGTCTGGATGGCGGTGGCTTCGACTCGCCGGTCGTTGGACAGGGCTTCGATGAAGCGGCGCATGCCCTGGACATTCAAATCGGCATTCTCTGGATCGATGACCTCCCCTTTTCTCACGACATTGTCCATGACGATCACCGAGCCGGGTCTCGATAACTCAACCGCCCACCGAAAATAGTCGGGGGCGCTGGATTTATCCGCATCGATGAAAATCAAATCGAACGGTTCCTTGTAGTCGGACTTGACGCCGGGCAGCGATTCCAGCGCCAGGCCGGTGATAACCCGGACTGTGCCAGAAAGTCCTGCCCGCCCGATGTTCTGCTGCGCGACCTCGGCATGTTTCGGTTCCGCTTCCAACGTCACGAGCAGCCCATCAGCGGGCAAGGATCGAGCCAGACAGATGGTGCTGTAGCCGCCCAGGGTGCCGATTTCCAAAATCCTTCGTGCGCCGTGGATCTTTGCCAGGAGGTATAGGAGTTTTCCCTGGAGCGGCGAAACGTCGATGGCCGGCAGGCCCGCGCACAAATTGCTTTCCAGCGCTTGGTGCAGAACATCGTCCGGCGGAAGAAGAGCCTGTGAAAAATAGCCGTCCACCTTTGTCCATAATTCTTCGTTCATAAACCGGGTCTTTATCAGGACGGGATGGCCATTCCAAGGAATTGCGTTTCGAGAGGGATGTCCACCGCGGTGTCTCCCCGCAATTCCACCCGGTATCCCCTTGCCTCCGGCCGCGATGAGACCACATGGCGCAGGCTGCCGTTGATGAAATGAAGCCCGACCCCGTCGTCGGCGGCATAGCCCGCAGGCATGCCGGAGTTCACGAGTTTGTGGTAGGCCGGGCGGCGCTTTGCCTCGCCATCGTAATGCGGGCAGTTGCTGGCGGACAGGAACCCAAGGCAATCCATGGGCTGCAACTCGAGCCCGAAAGAATCGGTGACCCCATGTTCAAACCAGCAGATCGAACCGGCCGACAGGCCAGTGAGAATCGTGCCTGCCGACAAGGCCGATTTCAAGGCCCTGTCGAATCCATGCGCATGCCAGACAGCCAGCATGTTGGCCGTATTGCCGCCGCCGACATAAATGATGTCTTGCGAGCACGCGAAATCTTCGAGATCAGCGACCTGTCTTTGAAACAACTGCAGGTCAGTTGCGTGGCAATTAGCCTCGGCAAAGCGACGGTGAAATCGCAAGGAATAACTTTCGGCATCCCCACTGGCGGTCGGGACAAAGCATATTCTCGGCGTGCTTTTTCCGCACGCGCCCAGAATGTAATCATCAAGAAGAGGAGAGCTCTCCATGGAAAAGCCGCCACCGCCAAGGGCAATAATTTGTTGGTCAGCCATCGTGCTTTTTCAGAGCTATTGGAGCGCAACCCGCCAGACGCTGCTGCTGGCGGTGATGAACAATGATTTCCCGTCGGCCCCGCCGAAACAGCAGTTGGCGGCCACTTGCGGCGTCAGAAATTTTCCGACCATGGTCCCGTCCGGTCGGAACACCTGCACCCCGTCGCCCGCCGTGGTGAAAATGCGGCCCTTGGAATCGATGCGCATTCCGTCCGGAATGTGCGGGGTGATCACGGCAAAAAGACCGTCGTCTTCGAGTCCGTTGCTCTTGGTGACCCGGAACCGCCGGATGAGATGCCGGCCGACGTGGCTGTCGGCGATATAGAGGAATTGCTCGTCCGGCGAGAAGCAGAGCCCGTTCGGCTCGGCAAAATCCGTGGCCACCGGGACCGGTTCACTGGCACCGGGATCGAGCCGGTAAACATAATTTCCCGGCTGCTCGCTCGGGCGTCCGCGCAGGCCGTAAGTCGGATCGGTGAACCAAATCGTGTTGTCGCGTTTGACGACCACGTCATTCGTCGAGTTCAACTTGCGGCCCTGGTAACGATCGGCCAAGACGGTGATGGTTCCGTCGGGTTCAGTCCGGGTTAACCGCCTGGTCTCCTCCTCGCAAGTCAACTGGCGGCCCTGGTTGTCGAGGGTGTTGCCGTTGGCCTTGTTCGACGGCTCGCGAAACACGCCCAGTCCGCCGGGTCTGGTCCAGCAATACATTTTGCTGGCCGGGATGTCGCTATACACGAATACCTGCCGGTCGGGCAGCCAGACAGGGCCTTCGGTGAACCTCATCCCGGATGCAATCTGTTCGAATTCAGCATTCGGATCCACGATGGATTCCATCTCGGGATCAAGGATAACTATACTTGGCGGAATTGTTTGGTTCATGGTTGATAAATGGTGGAAACAATCTTCTTGAAGCGAACACCGGCAAGGTGAAAACCGCAAGCATTGTAGAAAGCGTGGGCGTCACCTCGGTGTTGTCCGCTGTGGAGACGGATGTCAGGGATACCGTGGGCGCGGCACCAGCACTCGACCTCAGCCAGAAGCAGACGTCCGATTCCGCGCCTTCTGAACCGGGCTGCCACCGATAACGCCATGATCCAACATGTCGGAGCATTGCTCTCGTAGATCGGGAGCGCCGAGAAGCCGACAAACCCGGCAATCGAACCGTCGATCTCGGCAACCAAGGTGCGGTGCGTTGGAGATGACATTCTACGGATGCGCGCCCAAATTTCTTCCGGCGAGACGGGATAGCCGAGTTCTGTCATGAGCAACGAAAGCCCGTCTGCGTCGGATTGTGCTGCTTCGCGAAGGGTGGGTTGCAACGGATTCATGGGAGCCTCGCCCTGCTCACGGGAGCCGGAACTCGCTTTTCAGCCCGGCGAGGAGCGATTGGAAGGCGGCTTCGGCGGCGGGGAGAAGCTCCGTGAGCCGGCCGAGATCCCGGCCCTTGCCGGCGGCCTGCATCTGGGCGGCGATCCCGCTGAGCTTCTCTCCTCCCATGTTCGCGCTGGATCCTTTGAGGGTGTGCGCGAATTTTCCGGCAGCCTCCGCGTCGCCGGAACCGATGGCGGCGGAAAGGTTCGCGAATGTCAGCGGCGCGTCCGCGAGGAAGGCGGCGGCGATCTCGGAGGCCAGCTCGCGGTCGCCCATGGTTCTTTCCAGAAAACCCTCCCGGTCGAAATCGCGCGGCCCGCTCTGCTCCTCGGGCGGCGGGGCGCTCACGACCATGCCCGAGTGCGATCCGTGGGCGCTCCAGCGGTCCAGGGCCGCAGCGAGATCCCGAGGATTGACCGGCTTCGAGAGGTAGTCGTCCATCCCGGCTTGCAGACAGAGTTCGCGATCGCCTTTCAAGGCATGGGCGGTCAGCGCGATGATCGGGATTTTCGGATTCCTGACGCGCGAGCCGGGACCGCGGATCACCCTCGTCGCCTCGAACCCGTCCATGACCGGCATCTGGCAGTCCATGAGAACCACGTCGTAAGGCATGCGCTGCAGCGACTCGACGGCTTCCCTGCCGTTCCCCACGGCTTCGGCGACATGGCCGAGCTTCTCGATCATTTTGATCGCGATGATGCTGTTGGTGGCGTTGTCCTCCGCCACGAGGACGCGCAACCGTCTCCGCGCTGTCTCGGCCACGGTGTGGCGCGTGATCAGGTCCCGGTCCGAACCGCTGGCTTCCTCGCGGCCCATGACGAGAGCCAGGCATTTTCTCAGGAGCGCGGGGCGGATCGGTTTCGGCAGGTAGCCTGAAAAACCGACCCCCGCGAGCCGCTCGGCGTCCCCGCGTTTCCCCAGAGATGTGAGCATCACCAGGCGCGTCGCTTTGATCTCGTCGTCCTCTTTGATCAGCCGCCCGAGCTCCGCCCCGTCCATGCCGGGCATGTGCATGTCCAGCAGCGCGACGGCATAGGGGTCGCCTTCCTGGGCCGCCTTCTTCAGCAGACGCAGCGCCAAGCCGGCCTCCGACGCCTCGTCGGGACGGCATCCCCAGCTCTTCAGAAGCGTGCTGATCAGGACGCGGTTCGTTTTGAAATCGTCGGTCAGCAAGACTCTCGCACCGGAAATATCCGCCTCCTTCGGGAGAGGTTTGACGGCCCCGGAGGGAGGGATCGCGAATGTGGCCGTAAACCAAAACGTGGAGCCCTTGCCCGGCTCGCTCGTCACTCCGATCTCGCCATGGAGAAGGTTCACCAGTTGCCTGGAAATCGTGAGGCCGAGTCCGGTTCCCCCGAATTCCCGCGTCGTCGAGGTGTCCGCCTGCGAGAATTTCGAGAAGATCGAGCCCTGCTTTTCTTTCTCGATGCCGATGCCGGTATCCGTCACGCTGAAGCGCAGGACGGCGGACGCGTCGGACCCGGCAAGGCACTCCACATGCATCGAGACGCCGCCACGCTGGGTGAACTTGATCGCGTTTCCGATCAGGTTGAAAAGGATCTGCCGGAGCCTCCCCGGGTCCCCGCGCAGGCATTCGGGCACCTGCTGGTCAACCAGGCAGACGACATCCAGCCCTTTTTCCTGCGCCTTGAACCCGAGGATTTCCACGGTGTCTTCGAGGGTTGTCCGCAGATCGAAGTCCACGCTTTCGAGCTTGAGCTGCCCGGCCTCGACCTTCGAGAAATCCAGGATATCGTTGATCAGGGCGAGCAGTGACTCGCCGCACGACCGGATCGTCTGGGCGTACTCGACCTGCTCGGCATTCAGGCCGGTCTCGAGGAGGAGGTCGGTCATCCCGATGACGCCGTTCATGGGCGTGCGGATCTCGTGGCTCATGTTCGCCAGAAAATCGCTCTTGGCGGAGTTCGCCGCCTCCGCTTTTCCGGCGAGCTCGCCGGCGCGGGCCAGCGCCTCCTTGAGCCGCGCGTTCGACTCCCTCAACCGGACTTCCGTCGTCTTGAGGCCCGAGATGTCGCGGGTGATGCCCATGAGGCCGGTGACGTTCCCCTGCGGGTCGCGGAGCGGCACCTTGGTCGTGGAAAACCAGCGCTTCGAGCCGTCCGGAAACGAAAGCTGTTCCTCGGTGCCGATCAGGTTCTGCCCGGTCTCGATGACGAACCGGTCATCCGCGAGGGATTTCTCCGCGTATTCCCTGGGGAAAAAATCAGAATCCCTGCGGCCGATGACCGCCTCGAGCGGCGTCCCGCCGAGGCTTTGAAGAACGGCGTCGTTCACTTTGACAAACCGGTAGTTCCTGTCCTTGAAATAGACGCGGTCCGGGATGGTGCCGATCAGTTGGCCGAGCAGGGCGCTTTCCCGCCGGGCTCGCTCCTCCGCGTCCCGGCGCGCGGTGATGTCCTCCTTGACGGCGAGATAGTGGGTGATCGCCCCGTGCTCGTCGCGGATCGGGTAAATGCTGGCCGACTCCCAGAACGGCTCGCCATTCTTTTTTTTGTTCTCGAATTCCCCCTGCCATTGCTCCCCGGAGGAAATCGTCTTCCAAAGGTCGGCGTAGAACTCTTTGGGCTGCTTCCCGGATTTCAGGATGCGGGGGGTCTGGCCGATCACCTCGTCGCGGGTGTAGCCGGTGACCTGAAGGAACTTCAAGTTGACATAGTCGATTTTCCCCTCCGTGTCGGTGATGAGAATCGATGCCGGGCTTTGCTCGACCGCACGAAAAAGCGGCACTAGTTTGTGCTCGGCCGCCTGCTCGGCCTTCTGGGCCCGGCGCCGCTCGATCGCGATCTGCACGGCAAACGGCAGGTGCGCGATGTTCTGCTTCAGCACGTAATCGTCGGCCCCCGCGTGGATGTAAACCGCGGCGGCTTCATCGCCGAGCGCGGCGGTGTGCAGGATGAACGGCGTGGCCGGAAGAACCCTTTTACAAAGCCGCAGGGCGCTGAGGCCATCGAGTTCCGGCAGCGAGTAGTCGCAGACAATGACATCCGGGGAAAATTCCTCCAGAGCGCGGGTGACGCCCGGGACGTCCTGCTCGCACCGCGAGAGAAAATCGAACCGCTCGTGGCGCAGCGCCCGCTCCGCGAGTTCGATATCATGCGGGTTGCCCTCGATGAAGAGGATCCGCAGTTTCTGGTCGGAGGTTTCCGGCATGGCTCAGGGAACGGGATGGTCACTCATGGTTTGGCTTGCTTTGGCAGGGAAAAAAGTCTGAGTCACAGTTTCGCGGAGATTTCGGGCGCCAGCCCGGATATTCCTTACCGCAATTCTCGCGGGGCAAAAAGCGAATTATCTGCGCCCTGCCGGCCCGACGGTTGCTCTCGCCCAGGCCGCGATCGGATTCCCGAAGTTCACGAGTTCGGGCTTCGGGGTCAGGAGCGCGTCGTAAATGTGGAAAACCCACCAGGCCAGTGCCAGGAAAAGCAGGGCCGGAACAACACGGTCCAGGTGCCGGAGGAGGGTTTCCCGCAGGGCGAGCGGGCGGCCCGCCGCCGCCTCGGCGAGCAGCACGACAAATGTTCCCGCGACGATCGCGAGCGCGGGAAAAGCGAGGGCGTTGAGATAAAGCGCCGCGTGCAGATCCCCGTGCAGGATCGCGCGCGCGGCCCGGGTGCCCCCGCAAAACACGCACGGGAGGCCGCTGGCCGCATGGAACCCGCACTTCAGAAAAGGGGAATGGCTGCCGGTCGGCGGGAGCGCCACGAACCCCAGCACGAGGAGGATGGAGACGGCCAGTCCCAGCCTCAGCCACCGCCCCTCGGGAGGGATGCTATTCTTCGCCGGCGGAAGCATGTTTGTCCATCGCGGCAACAAGGAGGGTGATCTCCCCCTTGGCCGGCTGCTTCTGAAAATGCGCGAGCAGGGTTTCCGGGGTTCCGCGCTGAAAATCCTCGAACGTCTTGGTCAGTTCCCTCGCCACGCAGACCAGGCGGGCGGGACACGACTCCTTGAGGGCTTCCAGCGCCCGGACAATCCGGTGGGGAGACTCGAAATAGATGCTGGTCTCGCGGCGCTCGGCCGCCCGCGCGATCTCGGCGGCACGGCGCCCGCTTTTCACCGGCAGGAAGCCTCCGAAATAGAACCGGTCGGCGGGGAAACCCGATCCCACAAGCGCCGTGAGAACCGCCGAGGGGCCGGGGAGGACGGTCAGCGGGATGCCGCGCTCGATGCAACACCTGACCAGCCGGTAACCGGGGTCCGAAATGCCGGGCATCCCGGCATCGGTGATCAGCGCGACATGCGCCCCGGCGGCCATCCGGTCCACGAGTTCGGCCGAGCGCGAGGCCTCGTTGTGCTCGTGGAGGCTCACGAACGGTTTGTTGATGCCCAAGTGTTGCAGGAGCATGCCGCTGTGCCTCGTGTCCTCGGCGGCGACAAGGTCCGCAGCCCGCAAAACCTCGATCGCCCGCAGGGTGATGTCCTGCCGGTTTCCGATGGGGGTGGGGACGACGCTCAACACGGGATGATCCCGCTACCAGCCCTCGGAGACTTCCGCCATGATGTTGTTGGCAAGGTCCGAAGCCGCGTTGGACAGGGCCTGCCGCTCGATCGTCACGAGATCGTTTCCGCTGAAAAACGAGGTGTTCCCCTGGGCGTCTCCTTTCAGCAGGATCGCCCCCGTCACCCGGTCCTGGACCTCGTATTTGACGAAGACCGTCAGGCCGTATTCGCTCGTCGCCAAGACATCGTTCTGAACCGACCGGATCGCGTGCCTTTCGATCCTGTCGATGGTGCAATTCACGATGGCGTCGGCCTTGTCGTCGGCAACCATTTCGTATGTGCCGTCCTGCTGGAACCGCTTCACCAGGGTGTCGGCAAAAAGCACCTCGATCCGCGGGATGAAGGTTTTGTTTTTGAAAGTGGGAACGGCCAGCGTCCTCACCGAGCGCATCGGGGTGGGACGGATCTCCCCGAGTTTATACCCGCACCCCGCGAGCAGAAGAGAAACGGCGAGGACAAGAGCGGTGGGAGACTTCATTGGGTGGGAAGAGCGGGTTCGACCGAGGGAAGCGGGCGCACGTCCCGCGACTCCGTGCGGAGCTTCGGTTTGTTGACGACGGGCAGCTCGTCGGGGACAACGTCCTTCCGCGGGGGGCCGTTGAAATCCGACAGGGCCGATGTCTCCACCTGGGCTTGCAGGCGGCGGCGCTGGGCGGCTTTCTCCCCCGTCTCCGCGCGCTCCGGCCCGGTCCTCAACGCATCGTCGCCGACATCGCTGCGAAGCGTCTCGATCCGGCCTCGGGCGAACTCGGCCTGCTTGGTCCCGGGCTGGCGGCGGATCACATCGTTGTAGTAGATCGCTGCGGAACGGTAGTTCCTGTAGCGGTCGTAGAACTGGGCGATCGCGAGCAGGTCGCCGGATTCCTTGCCCACGATCGATTTCAGGTTGTCTTTGGCCTGCGCCGCTTTCTCGCTGTTCGGGTATTGGAGCAGGAAATCCTCGAACGTGTTTTTCGCGATGACCAGCGCGGACAGATCCTGGGATTTCCCGGTCCTGCCCAACTGCATGTAGATATAGCCGATCTGGTAAAGGGCGTCGTCCGCGATCGAGCTGGTCGGATACTTGTCGAGAACCGTCTGATATGCGCCGGCCGCCTCCTTGATCTTTCCCTGCTTCTCGTAGGTCAGGCCGAGGTTGAACTGCGCGATCGGCGCGTTTTTGCTGAACGGCGCATTCTTGATGATCGAGGAAAACATCGTCTCGGCCCGGTCGGTTGACGGGACGATCTCGAACCCGAAAAATTTCAGTTTGCGTCCGGCGAGAAACGCGTTCGCGATCAGGACCTGCCTGGTCACCGACTTCTCGAATTCCGGCGTGTCCGGGTAGCGGGTGATCAGCGTCTGATACGCGTCGAACGCTTTGCTGATCTCTCCCGCCTGCTCGTAAAGCTCCGCGATCCGGTATTGCGCCTTGGAGGCGAGCGGCGACGCGGGCGAGCTCTTGATGAACTGCTTGTAGGCGGCGATCGCCTGCTGGGCGGCCCCGGATTCGTCATACTCCTTCGCCAGATCGAAGTTCGCCTGGTCGTCGGCGGAAACCTTCACGGCCGGTGTCGGCGAGGGTTTGGCCTGCGGCTTCGGATTCTGCCCGAAAACCGGCACCATGGCCGAAAGGAATACGGCGGTGCGGAACATGAAAATACAGGATCTCATCAGGAGGGGTGATAATTAAGGGAGTTCATCCCCCTGCGTCAAGCGCCTCGGAAGGATTGCTCTTGGTTCGTCTCTGCGAATAAGGCATGTTTTTCCCGACATGCGCCTGCTCCTGGTTGACGGACACTACTACCTCTACCGCTCGTTTTACGCGATCCGCGGGCTGCGGAATTCGCGCGGCGAGCCGACGAATGCGATCTACGGCTACGCCAAGGCGATCCGGAAAATGCTGGCGGACCTGAAGCCCGACCTCGCCGCCGTCATCTGGGACCGCGGGCTCCCGGCCCGGCGGACCACGCTCCAGCCGGAATACAAGCAGAACCGGACAGAGATGCCCGGCGACCTCCGCCCGCAGGAAGAGTGGCTGCAAGAGAACATCCCGCTGTTCGGGCCGGCCAGCGTCAGCGCCGAGAACACCGAGGCGGACGACCTGATCGCCTCCTACGCGCGGGCCGCTTCGGCGGAGGGCGTCGAGGTGATCATCGCCACGAACGACAAGGATATCCTCCAGCTCACATGCGACCGGATCCGGATCTACTCGACGGCCAAGACCGACACCGGCGCGGACGGGTTTTGTCTCCTCGGCGTCCCGGAGGTCCGGGAAAAATGGGGGGTGCTTCCCTCGCAAATCGCGGATGTGCTGGCCCTGACCGGCGACAGCTCGGACAACATTCCCGGCGTGCCCGGTATCGGGGGCAAAACGGCGGCCGCGCTGATCTCCGCGCACGGATCGATCGAAAACCTGCTCGCCGACCAAGACGCGATTTCAAACCCCAAGCTGAGGGAAAAAATCCTCGCGTCGCGCGAGCTGATCGCCGCCAACCGCGAAATGGTCCGACTGGATGAAGACCTTCCCCTGCCGCACGCATGGTCCACGTTTCAAATCCGCCCGAAATACCCGGAACTGATCCAGGCCCTCCGCGAATGCGAGTTCAAAGGCCTCCTCCAAGAGGTCCAGGCCGAAGCCGCCAAGCGGAAATCGCCCGGACAGCAGGAACTGTTTTAACCCGGAGAAATCCCTGTGCCCTGAGCACACACAAAACGATTGTTGCCTTGTCACCGGGTTGGGAAAACGGCTACGCTCCCCCCGCAATTCCCTCAATTCCATCGGACAAATCAACCTGTGCCACGTCGCCCCAAACTCGCTCCCGATCACCCGGAACTCGGGCTGCCCGAAGTCCGCAAGCTTTGGCAGACGGAAGGGCTTTTTTCCGACCATTTCTTAAAAGCGCGCATCCAGCACAACGAGTGGTGGCCGGGCGATGCGGAGACAAAGCCGGTGTGGGAGTTTTGCAAGGCGCTTTACGAAAGGCGCTATGTTGCCTGCGCGAAAAACAACGAGGCGTTCACGCGCCAGGAACTGCTCGACAGGATTTTGGAAAAGCTCGGGTTTGCGTGGACGGACAACCTCGCGCAGCCGGAAACAAAACAGGATCTCGAACCCGACAACATCCTGTTTGCGAACGATGCGGAAAAGGAAGCCGTCATCGACCGGGACGCCGCACAGCGTTACCGCGCGGCCATCGCGATCCTCGAAGCGAAAAAGGTCAACCACCCGCTCTCGCAGATCAGCAGGAGCCAGCAACGCTACCCGCACCAGCAAATCCGCGACTACCTCAACGAGGCGCAGGTGCTCACGTGGGGCATCCTCACCAACGGCAACGAATGGCGGCTCTACTGCCGCGACACCAAGCCGAGCTACTTTTTCGCGATCAACTTCGAGCTGGCGATCCGGTCGCTTGACAATTTCAAGCTCTTCCTCGCGCTGTTTGGCCCCGCCGCGTTCGTGCGCGACGCGCAGGGGAAATGCCGTCTGGACCGCGTCCGGGAAAGCGCGGTCGCCGCGCAATCCGAACTCGAAGAAGACCTGCGCCAGCGCGTCTTCGCCATCGTCGAGATCCTCGCCAACGGTTTCGCCGGGCGCGAGGAAAACGAAATCGCCGACGGCGATCTGCCGGCGCTTTACGACGCGTGCCTCATCTTTCTCTACCGGTTGCTTTTCATCCTTTATGCCGAGGGCAGGCAGCTTCTGCCGGTCGAGCCGAAGTCGCGGAAATACTACAAGGAACTCTCGCTCGCGCGGCTCGTCGCGCCGCTGAAAAACTTCTCCGAGCACGACAGCCGGACGCGCACGCGGCTCTTCGAGGACATCGGGGAGTTGTGCCATCTCATCAACGGCACCGACGAAAAGAAAAACGCCGAGTTCAAGGTCCCTCGCTACAACGGCGGACTTTTTTCGCCCGAGCGCCACCCGCTTTTGGGAAAATGGCGCGTCTGCGATGCCGTGCTTGCCGACGTGTTGCGCGGCCTCATGTTCAACCCGCAGCCCGAGCGGGACAAACCCGCGCTGCCGATCGAAACCGTCGATTTCGGCGACCTGCGGGTCCAGCAACTCGGCTCGATTTACGAGGGCCTGTTCGAGCACCACTTCGCCCGCGTGAACGGGCGGCTCGTGCTCCACACCGACAAAGCCGAGCGCAAGGCCACCGGCACCTACTACACGCCGGACTATATCGTGAAATACATCGTCGAGCAGACGGTCGCCCCGCTTCTCGCGGAAATCGACCGGAGCGACGCGGTAAAAAAAGCGCGCGCCGCCGGCGTGAAGGACAACTCGTTCGCCCTCGCCGCGCTCGCGCTCAACATCCTCGATCCCGCGATGGGCAGCGGGCATTTCCTCGTCGAGGCCATGACTTTCCTGGCCGACGAAATCGCCGCGCACCCGACGACCCAGCCGCTCGGCGAAAAGTCCAGGGACGAGGACGAAACCGCGCACTGGCGGCGGCGGGTCGTCGAGACGTGCATCTACGGCGTTGACTTGAACCCGCTTGCCGTCGAGCTGGCGAAGCTTTCGCTCTGGCTCACCACCATCGCCAGCGATCAGCCGCTGAACTTTCTCGACCACCACCTCTGCTGCGGAAACTCGCTCGTCGGCGCTCGGCTCGAAGATCTCGGGCACGTGCCGGAGTTGAACCGGGTCAAGGAAGGGGGATTCAAATTCTCATGGAAGGGCTCCGACAACCTCCGGGCCGCTCTGCAAAAGGCCGTGGGAACCGTCAGGCAAATGGAGCAAAGCGCCTCCGACACCGTGCTCGACGTGAAGAACAAGGAAAAAATCTGGCTCGATTCCGTCCGGCCCGCGCTTCGCCCGTTCCGCGCGGTCGCGAACCTCTGGACGGCCTGCTTCTTTGGCAACGACCTGCCGCAGGGCGATTACGAGGCGCTGCTGGAGCTGCTCGACATCGACCCCGAACATATTCGCCCGTGGAAAGAACACAAAACTGCTCGCCGCGCAGAACGTCCGCCTCACGGAAGGCGCCGAGGAAAAAATCTGCGCCCGTTTTTCCAAATCGAAATCCGTGCTCGTCCCGCTCGAAGCGCGAATTCAATTCACGGACCAGTTGATCGACGGGATCGTCTATCGCCTCTATGCCCTGACAGCGGAAGAAATAAAAACCGTGGAGGAGTCCTTCGCCGGGTCAAACAGTCGGTAGGAGAGGAAAGCTATCCGGTCAGCAGCTTTTGTAACGGCAATGCCGCTGCGTGCAAAGCATGAGCCAGCGCATGCGCCCGACCCCGGTGCCCGCAGCGAGGGAGCCGGCGGTGGTCACGGTCAGCCCACCCCCCTCGCCCGCTTTCTCGAAATCCGAGATGACGCGTTCCCGGATTTCCTCGGGCCCGGCGTTGCGGAGGAGGAACGGCGGCATGTGGCCGTTGATCATGGCATCGGGCATTTTCAGGCGGATGTTGCGCACGTCGATTTCGGGGCCGTAGTTCACGCTCCGGATCCCCAGCGCATACTGGTCTTCGAGCAGGTGCTCCATGCTGCTGTCGGAATGCTGGTAGCGCGGGGCGTCGCCCGGCGCGAGGGCATCCATGACCGCCTCCAGAACCGGATAGCAATACTCCCGGTAAAGCTCCCGGTTGAAGAGCGCGCAGTTGTCGTCGGTGATCCACCAGCCGGGCTGCTCGTTTCCGCTGAACTGCCGCAGCACCCGGTTGAGCTCGATCATCTTCGCGCCGAGGAGTTCGCTGAACCTCCTCATCAAATCCGGGTGATCCTCCATCCAAAAAAAGACATCTTCGGCGGACAGGACGGAAGTCATGATCGTCGCCGGGCCGCGGCTGCCTGTGCCGAGCGCTGGCATGGGTTTGCCATCGGCTTTGCGCTGGCCCCATTCCTTGAGAAACGGCTCCGGCAGCGCCCACGCGCGCATGTCGGCCGCCTCCGCGCGGTCGAGCACCCGCGCGAATTCCTCCGGGTCATTCGTGGCCGCCTGCAACCAGGGGGTCCCGTTCTCCTCGTAGCGGAATTCCGAGCCGAACAAATTCTCGATCCGCTTCGGCGAGTGCTCCCAGGTGTCCTCGTCGAAAAACGCCTTCCCGACATGCTCCCGCGTGATCGCGTTGGCCTGCCGGTGGAGCGCGTCGCGGTGGGGTTTGTCCTCGTAATATCGGATCGTGGAGCCCACATCGAGGAACTCGAACAGCCAGTGGTCGTCGGGCGAAAAAAACAACCCGCAGCGAGGCTTGCAGGCGGTGAATTTTCCGCACAGCTCGTTCTCCTGCCAGAAAGCCCCCGCGTCGAGGTCGCGCGCCAATTCAAGAAATCCGTCTTCGTTCACCCGTGACATTTGCGTCAAGCGATAAGGGAGCGATGAACTCAAGTCCAGCAGGTATTTGCAGGGAATCCATCAGAATTTCTGCAACAGTTTCAGCAAGCTCTCATCAAGGGAATGCCCATGCCAGTTCCTGTAACTGACATCCTTGCGCCCGGAGTCTAACACGCCGAAACTTCCCCGGAAATTCCATAGCGCGTATCCGATGCCGAGGCCGGTAAGAATCTCCAGCACATCTTGAAACCAGGAGAGAAAGACAGCGTGGGGCGTCTCGCTATAACAGCCGCCCTCCCCGCAATGCACGCCGACACCTCGAGCGATCAGCCGGCCCCATTGTTCGTAGTGCGCTTCCAATCGCGGGCGATCCCACACCTGCCCATAATGTTCGCCTCCCGGCCATTGCGGGACGGGAAAATCGCGAGACCCGCCCACCCAAGGAGTCTTGTAGTGGGTAATGCCCATCGGCATGTAAGCCCTGCAACTCTGGCCGACTCCAAGATCAGCCAACTCGGGAACAGGGTCGTTGCCCCAACTTAGGCCGTCTGCAATGATCGGCCGGGAAGGGTCTATTTCCCGAATGGCTCCAGCCAGCGATCGGATGACCCGCTCATAGTCGGCGCGGCTCATTGCATCGCAGGGTGCCGGCGGCTCGTTCAAGAGGTCGAAACTGAGGCGGCCGGCAGGGATCCCCGAGTAGCGTTTTGCAAAAGCGCTCCAGTGATGGCAAGCGGCCGCCAGCACGCGAGCATCAGTCCACAAACTTTGCGGTTCCGCGGGAGGATTCACGCAATAACCAGGTGCCCGGTGGAGATTCAAGGAGACATGAAGGCCGTATCTTTGCCCGAATTCGACTGCTTCGTCCACCTGCGCCAAAACCGTTTCGTCCATGTCAGACCAGCTTCCGGGCTTGGACCAACAGCGATACGACATCGGAATCCGCACGAAGTCGAATCCCCAGTCGGCAATCCACTGGAAATCGGTCTCCTGAAAAGAGGGTTTGCGCGAGCCAATAAAGGTGAGGAACTCCTCCTCGGAAGATAATTTCCCCAAGAGGTTGAAACCTCGCCAGCGTGGAATGGTATTAGTTGGAACGGGTGTCATAAGGTATCGAACAGTATCCCTTACCCTCTCGGGTCGAAGGCGTCGCGCATAGCGTCGCCGAGGAAATTGAGCGAGAGCAGGGTGACCGACATGGCGGCGGCGGGGAAGACGAGGAGCCACCAGAAACTTTTCAGCGGGTTGATCGCCCCGGCCCCGTCCGCGAGGAGCGAGCCCCAGCTCGCCTGCGGGGCCTGGATTCCCAGGCCGAGGAAGCTCAGGAACGATTCGTCGATGATCACCGCAGGAATCGTGAGCGTGAGGTAGATGAGGATGATCCCGCTCAGGTTGGGAAGAAGATGCCGGAGGAGGATGTTGGCATGCGACTGGCCGAGCACCTGCGCCGCCGTGATGAACTGGCTGGCCTTCAGCGAGAGCACCTGCCCGCGCACGATCCGCGCCATCGTCAGCCATTCGATTACCCCGAGTGTCAGGATCAGGATGGCGATCCGCGAGGATCCGACGAGCCACTCCCACCCGAGCCCGGAGGCGAACGTCTGCAACTGCGCGTTGAAGGCGTTGATGGCAATCAGGATGAAAATCAGGCGCGGCACCGAGTAGAGGACATCGACGAACCGCATCATGGCGGCATCGGCCGCACCTCCGGCGTATCCGGCCACGAGCCCCCAGGCGGTGCCGATGAAAAGACTGACCAAGGCCCCGCAGGCTCCGACCAGCAAGGAAATCCGGCCGCCGGTCAGCACGCGGAAGAGCTGGTCGCGGCCGTTGAGATCGGTTCCGAACGGGTGCTCCCATGATGGCGGAGCATACTGGTTCGGTCCGGGCTCGCCGAGCGAGGCCGGGAGAAACCATGGCCCGGCAACGCAGGCCAGCACAGCGATGAGCAGGATCGCCACCGAGACCCAGGCCGCGGGGTTGTGCGCTAGCCGGCGGATCGCGCGCGGGTCAGCCACGGATCCTCCGATCCAGCAGGCCGTAGGTCAGATCGACCGCGAGGTTGAATAGCACCAGGAGCACGCAATAGACGATCACCATCCCGCCAAGCAAAAAACCGTCGCGGTTCAAAATCGAATTCACGAAAAATCCGCCCGCGCCCGGGATGTGGAAGATCGTTTCCACGATGATCGAGCCGGTGAGCAGGTGGGCCGCGAGCGGCCCGAGGTAGGACACGACCGGCAGGACCGCGATCCGCAGCGCGTGGCGATAAACCACAGCCGACTCGCGCAGCCCCTTCGCTCGGGCCGTCCGCACGAAATCCTGCTGGAGCGTTTCGACCATGCTGCCTCGCATCAGCCGCGCGATCGCGGCCATCGCGGGCGCGGCGAGCGTGGCCGCCGGAAGGACCAGTTCCTGCCAGCTCCCCCACCCGCCGACCGGCAGCCACCGCAAATCGAGCCCGAACACCAAGATGAGCAGCGGCCCGACGATGTATGCCGGCAGCGAGATCGCGGCAAGCGCGAGGAACATCGCGCCGTAATCCCGCCACGTGTGCTGGTGCATCGCCGCCAAAGTCCCCAGCCAGATGCCCCCGACCGCAGCCAGCAGGAACGCGACTCCCCCGAGGCAGAGCGTCACCGGCAACGTCTGCGCGAGGATCTCGTTGACCGAGCGGTTGCGGTATTTCGTCGAGAGCCGCAGGTCGCCCCGGACGAGATCCGACAAATACCCCGAGTATTGCTCCCAAAGCGTGCCGTCGAGTTTGTATTTCGCGAGCAACTGCCGCTCGATGGACGGCGGGATTTTTCTCTCCCCGTCAAACGGCCCGCCCGGCGAAAGGCGGATCAGCACAAACGTGATCGAGACCACGCAGAACAGCACCAGCACCAGCGCCCCCAGCCGTCTCAGCAGCGACAGGCCCATGGTCTTTGAAAATCACCCGACATGCGTGAAAGCTTAGGACACGGCGGCGGGCGGTGGCCAGCGTCCAGTTTGGATTCCAGTTGCCCGGGAGAAATATTGATGTATATCCCCGTCGCATGAGGATCCCACTGGAAGACACGTTCGCGGATATCATCGGGAAAGCGCAGCGCGGGCTGGGGCTGTCCGACACCGACCTGGAAACCCGCGCCGGAATTTCGGAATCCGACCTCATCGCGGTGAAGGAGGGGAAATTCGATCCGTCCGTCGTCCGCTCGATCGCTCCCGTGCTGGGACTGAACGCCGAAGCCTTGGTCGCGCTCGGCGCGGGAACCTACAAGCCGGCCCCCGTCTCGCTCCGCGGCCTCGAGTGTTTCAACACGCCGTTCGCAGAAATGACGGTGAACAGCTACCTCGTCTGGGATGAGGCGACGAAAGAGGCGGCCGCCTTCGACACCGGGGCGGACGCCACGCCGATGCTCGGGTTTCTCCGCGAGCGCGGGCTGGCCTTGAAAACCCTCTTCATCACCCATACCCATGGCGACCACATTTTCGACCTCGACCGCCTCGTGGAAAAGACCCGGGCCGCCGCTTTTTTCGGCTTCCGCGAACCGGCGCTCAAAGGGGCGGAGCCGTTCGAGGCGGGCAAGCAATTCCCCCTCGGCGGCCTGACCATCGGGACGCGGCTGACCTGGGGGCACGCGCGAGGCGGCATCACCTACGTGGTCCAAGGGCTCGAAAAACCCGTCGCCATTGTGGGGGACGCGGTCTTTGCCGGGTCGATGGGCGGCGGGGGCGTTTCCTATTCCGACGCCCTGCGCACGAACCGCGAGGAGATCATGACACTTCCGGACGAAACCATCCTCGCCTGCGGGCACGGCCCGCTCACCACCGTCGGCGAACAAAAAAAATCCAACCCGTTTCTCGCCGCCTGAATTTCCAATGAGCAAATCCATCGCATTCGTCGGCGTCGGCCGCATGGGGGCCAACATGGCGCGCCGCCTCAAATCCCGCGGCTTCGCCGTCACCGCAGTTTACGATTCCCACCGCGAAAGCGCGGAGAAACTCGCCGCCGAGATCGGCGCGGAGGCCGCCGCCACGCTGCCGGATGTCACGGCTTCGGCCGATGTCATCATCACGGTTGTCACCGACGACGCCGCGCAGATCGGCCTCTTCGCGGCGACGGTGAACTCGTTGCTCGTCGGGGCCACGGGAAAAACCTTCATCAACTGCGCCACCGTCTCGCCGTCCGTCCACCGCGAAATCGAGTCCCGCTGCGAACTGGTGGGCGCTTGCTCGCTCGAAGCCTGCATGGCCTCGAGCATCACGCAGGCGCTCGAAGGCACGCTCTACCTCATGTGCGCCGGCAGCCGCGAGGTTTTCGACAGCGTGCGAGACGTGCTCGCTCCCCTCTCCGACGACGGCAAATTGCTCCGCTACATCGGGGCCGCCGGCCAGGCCGCGCAGGTGAAGGCGCTCGTAAACATGGTCATGAACATCAACACCGCTGGCCTCGCCGAGGGCCTCGGCCTCGCCGCCTCCCTCGGACTCGACCTGAAGACCGTCATGGAGGTTTTTTCGCAGACCGGAGCGAATTCCCGCGTGCTCGCCACCGACGGCGAAGACATGCTAAACCGCGACCACGCCTGTTTTTTCTCCGCCGCCCACGCCGCGAAAGACAGCGGCATCGCCCTGGCCCTCGCCCGCGAACAGGGCCTCGACCTGCCGCTCGCCGCCGCCACCAAAGCCCAATACGACCGCATGGTCGCGGAGGGCTTGGGCGACCTCGACAAAAGCGGCATCGCCGAGCTCACGTTTTCCGGCAGGGCAAACGCTTCAGGCCGGGGAGCGCACGCGACTCGCGTGCCGTGAATGGCGACCCGCCATTCACTCGTTCTGAGATCAATCCGGTCGGCGGGACGCCAACCTCCACACGCGGGTCGTGTGTGCTCCCCAGAACTTCGGGTCAGGCCGCCATGTAGGGAAGCGTCGCGGCGCGGGTGCGCACGTCATCGAGGCCCTCGAGCAGGTCGGCGATAGCATCCCAGCGTCCGGTCACGAGCGCTTCCTTCGCGTGGTCGGGCAGGGTCGCCGGAAAATCCATGTCGGCGATGCTCACCTTGCCTTCGAGAAGGTCGATCGCGAGCAGCGCGGCAGGGTCGGACTCGATGATTCCGGCCAGCGATCGGATGTCTTCCGGCTTCATGACGGCGCAGGGCATACCGAGAGTGGTCGAGTTTCCGAAGAATATCTCTGCGAAGCTCTCGGCGAGGACCGCCCGGAACCCGAACCGGTAGAGCGCCTGCGGCGCGTGCTCGCGCGAGCTGCCACACCCGAAATTCGAACCCGACAGCAGGATCGAGGCGCCGGTGAAGCGCGGGTCATCGAGCGGGTGCGTGCCGCCGGCCTCCTTCGTGGCCGCGCGCGCGTCGGCGAACGCGAACTCCCCGAGCCCGTCAAACGTCACGCATTTCATGAAACGCGCGGGGATGATCCGGTCGGTGTCGATGTCGTCACCGGGAATGAAAACTCCGCGCCCGGCGACCTGGGTGATTTTTTCTAAAGCCATGGTTGGTGGAATGTGAAATTAGGAATTTGAAATTAGGAATGGAAAATGTAGAGGAATTCGGAACGAATTTCTTCTGCTTGCCATTTATTTGACGTTGAAGATTTCGCGCGCGTCGGAGATTTCTCCGGTGACGGCGGCGGCGGCGACCATAAGCGGGCTCATGAGGACGGTGCGTCCGGTCGGGCTGCCTTGGCGGCCTTTGAAGTTCCGGTTGCTCGAGCTCGCGCAGAGCTGGTCGCCGACCAGCTTGTCCGGGTTCATGCCGAGGCACATCGAGCACCCGGCCCCGCGCCATTCGAAGCCGGCTTCACGGAAGATCGCGGCCAGGCCCATGCTTTCGGCGAGTGCGGCGACGGCCTGCGAGCCGGGGACGACGATCGCCTTCACGCCGGCGCGCACCTTGTGGCCCCGGACGTGGCGGGCCACTTCCGTGAGGTCGCTCAGTCGCCCGTTCGTGCAGCTTCCGAGGAACGCCACATCGACCTTGGTTCCCTTGATCGGCTGGCCGGCCTTGAGATGCATGTGCGCCAGCGCTTCCTCCGCAGTCGATCGGTCTTTTTCCGGAACCTCGTCGAGGCGCGGCACTTTTTCGTCGATGAAGATCGCCTGCCCGGGGTTGATCCCCCAGGTCACGGTCGGCGCGATGTCGGAAGCCTTGTAGGAGATCACGTCGTCGTAGGATGCCCCCGGGTCGGATGCGACCGCCTTCCACCGCGCGACGGCGGGTGCCCATCCGTCGCCTTTCGGGGCGTAGGCGCGGCCCTTGAGGTAGGCGAACGTCGTTTCATCGGGGTTCACGTAGCCGACGCGGGCCCCGCCCTCGATAGACATGTTGCAGACCGTCATCCGCTCTTCCTGCGTGAAGCCATCGAACGTCGAGCCGCCGTATTCGTAGGCGTAGCCGATGCCCCCGTTGACCCCGAGCTTGCGGATGATGTGCAGGATCACATCCTTGGAATAGACCCCGGGAGACAGCTTGCCCTCGACGTTGATCCGGCGGATTTTCGGCTTGCGGATCGCCATCGTCTGGGTCGCGAGCACGTCGCGCACCTGGCTCGTGCCGATGCCGAAGGCGATCGCGCCGAAAGCCCCGTGCGTCGAAGTGTGCGAGTCGCCGCACGCGATCGTCGTCCCCGGTTGCGTGATCCCCTGCTCCGGGCCGACGATGTGGACGATCCCCTGCTGGCCGCCCGACAGGTCGAAAAATCGGATCCCGGACTCCGCACAATTTTTGCGCAGCGCCTTGATCATCGCGTCGGCGAGGCTGTCGCTGAACGGTTCCTCGCGCTCGTCCGTGGGAACGATGTGGTCCACGGTCGCGAAAGTGCGCGAAGGGAAAAGCACCTTCAGCCCCAGGTCGCGCAGCATGCCGAACGCCTGCGGGCTTGTCACCTCGTGGATCAGGTGCGTGCCGATCAGGAGTTGCGTGGATCCATTCGGGAGGGTCCGCACGGTGTGCGCCTCCCAGACTTTGTCGAGTAACGTCATGTGTTTGTTCCCGCCAATTTAGCGGAGACGGGCGTTCTGGCAAGAAAAGCGATGCCGCTTGTCAAGTTCATGGAAAATTGAAACAATCGGAGCTGTTTCCTATGGCAATCGACCACCCAGAGAATTGGTTCCTGAAAAAACACGACACAGCGGAGGTCTTCGGCCCGGTCCGCTTCGAACAAATCCGTTCGTGGGCCAAGGCCGCGCAGGTCAATCCTCAAGACGTGGTTTCCACGGACCGCGAGGTCTGGACAAAAGCCCCGATGATCCCGGATTTCGCCATGGATTGGCTGATCGAGGTCTCGGACAACCTGCTTTACGGCCCGACAACCGCGGAGGCCTTGATGGAATTCAGCCGCCTCGGGGAGATCAACCGCGGGTCCCACATCCTGAACTGCTGCACCGGCGAGATCATGTCGCTCGGAAAAGCGCCTTTTTTTCGCGAGGAGGCGATGCAGCCGGCGGTCGAGGATTTCCCCCAGCCTCAAAAGGGCGGGATCAGGATCAACCTGCAAAAACGCATCCGCGACCTGGAATCCAGCCTGATGGAAAAAAGCCGCCAGCTCACCGCGGCGAAGGAAACCATCGCCAAGCTGGAAGCGAGAATCCGGGACATGGAACGGCGGCTCGCCGATATCCGATCCGGACGCAAGTGACGCGGGCCGGCGGTTTTCACCGCAACCCGGGTTCGTAAGCGAGCGATTCGATCACAGGCGTCGTGACCAGCGTGGCGGCCTCCTCGTCGAAAACATAGGCCAGCCGGCCACCCACGAAAATCCGGTTCGGGGTGTATTCCGTGATATCCGCGTTCGTCCCGCCCCGCAGGATGATCTGGCTGGATTTTCCCAGCGGGTCGGTCGAGTTCAGGATGCAGTGGGAATTCTTCCCCACCGTGAGCAGATACGTGGATTCGGACGTCCGCATGACCACCCGGTCCCGCACCTGCAAAGAATCCACATGGATCTTATCGGTGACAGACCCCTCGGGCAATATCGCCCGGATCTCATCGGCAGCACTTTCGTCAGACATGGCCGATTTTCTACAGAGTTTTTCGCGGCATGGCGAGAACATCCGCACGGGATGAACCAGTCCAAGAGAAACCTCCGTGTTCTTCTCCGGAGCTTTGCCTTGATTCCAAATCCGGGGGGGGCAGAATATGGCGGATCAACTCAACTCGCTGAACTCCGCTTTGCCTTGATTCCAAATCCGGGGGGGCAGAATAGAGGTGAATTTCATCAAGAACCGCCAGGAGCTTTGCCTTGATTCCAAATCCGGGGGGGGGCAGAATTTCGGCGTGGACCAGAAGGACCACCCCGGCGCTTTGCCTTGATTCCAAATCCGGGGGGGGCAGAATATGCTCTCGTGGGCGGCGGCGCGGCTCAATGCTTTGCCTTGATTCCAAATCCGGGGG
>Ga0073936_10000419_pt1 | contig 65097 bp, 57 predicted proteins | sample AliMusrvi5mmetaG_FD_87041 | JGI IMG/M metagenome (GOLD analysis project Ga0073936, IMG submission 87041) | Freshwater lake bacterial and archeal communities from Alinen Mustajarvi, Finland, to study Microbial Dark Matter (Phase II) - Alinen... | ecosystem: Environmental > Aquatic > Freshwater >... | reverse complement strand
GTATATAGTCGGTATCAAATGAAAACTAAAACTGTATTTGTCTGTCAAAATTGCGGCGCACAATCACCACGATGGGTGGGCAAATGCCCTAATTGTGACAGCTGGAATTCTTATGTGGAAGAATCAACCGTGGCGCATTCTCCCTCTGAGAAATTGCGCACTCAAATTGCTAGTGTATCCAATAGTTCTCCTGTCCTTTTAAAAGAAGTTGCCATCCAAGAAGAACAGCGGTTTTTAACAGGCATTGGTGAGTTTGACCGAGTTGTTGGAGGAGGGCTTGTCCCTGCGTCGGTTACCTTGATTGGGGGAGACCCGGGCATCGGTAAATCGACCATGATCTTACAAGCAGGCTGCGCTTTAAGCCGTGGAGGCCTCAAAGTGCTTTATGTCAGCGGTGAGGAATCTGTCAAGCAAGCTAAGATGAGAGCTGATAGGTTGGCCCAAATGGATCTTGAAAACTTTTTTATCGTTAATGATATTGATGTCCAATCCATTATTCGCCATATCGACCAGTTAAAGCCCCAGGTGGTCATCATCGATTCTATTCAGGTGGTTTTTCTTCCGGAAGTGGTCTCTGCCCCAGGCAGCGTGTCTCAGGTGCGTGAAAGCGCGGCTGTTTTGACCCAACTAGCCAAGCAGCGAGGTATTGTGCTTTTTATGATTGGTCATGTGACTAAGGAAGGAATGATTGCGGGACCGCGTGTGTTGGAACATATGGTTGATACGGTTTTATATTTTGAAGGGGAAAGATATTCATCGTATCGGGTACTGCGCGCCAATAAGAATCGTTTTGGATCGACCAATGAAATTGGGGTGTTTGAAATGGCCGCCAATGGGCTGCAGGAAGTTTTAAATCCGTCAGAGATTTTTCTTTCTGAGAGAGGCAAGGATACCTGTGGCTCGGTGGTGGTGCCTATCTTAGAAGGGACCAGGCCGTTTTTAGTGGAGATTCAAGGTCTGGTTACGCGCAGTGCTTTTGGCATGGTCCGTCAGAAAGCGCAAGGTTTCGATCCCAACCGCCTGGCGCTTTTGGCGGCCGTGTTAGAAAAGAGGCTGGGTTTAAACTTGTCGGATAAAGATATCTTTTTAAATGTCGTGGGAGGTGTTAAAATCATTGACCCAGCGGCGGATTTAGGGGTCGCATTGGCCGTGGCGTCTGCTTTCTTAGATAAACCAATCCCATCGGATCTAGTTATTTTAGGTGAAGTGGGTTTGGGGGCCGAGGTTCGTTCTGTTGCACAGTTGACCAACCGTATCAATGAAGCAGAGAAACTTGGGTTTAAGCGATGTTTATTGCCATCCAATAATATTAAAAATAAGATGGAGAAGCCAAAACACATTAAGCTCATCGCGGTCGCAACAGTCAGGGAAGCATTAGATAAATTATAAATATTTGGAGGTGGTATGACGACGTTATTATTTATCCGTACTTTTTTTCTAATTATTTCAGGGATTGTGGGGTATCAAATTGGGGCCATTAGTAATCAATCTATAGAAGGTCTTGGGTTAGGGATTCTTTCTGGCGTGTGTCTTATTGTCATGGAAATGAAATCCCAACATGTCTCAGTCCGTGGGTTATCATCCATGGTTTTTGGGCTTTTGCTGGGAATTTTTATGGCTAACCTGGTTTCAGACATTCTTTCACTTTTACCCTTGGGGGTAGTTTTGCAATCTATTTTGAAAGTCATTTTAACGTTGCTGTTCTCATATCTGGGAGCAGTTCTGGCTCTACGGGGCAAGGATGAGTTTAATTTAATTATTCCGTATGTGCGTTTTAAAAGGCAGGACTTGAAAGAAGGGGTTGTTTTGTTAGATACGAGTGCCATCATCGATGGACGTATAGGGGACATTTTCAAAACAGGTTTTTTAGGAGGACGTTTGGTGGCGCCGCGTTTTATATTGCAGGAACTTCAGCGTCTAGCGGATTCAGAGGATGATAATAAGCGTCAAAGGGGACGTCGAGGCTTGGAGATTTTAAAAACTCTTCAGAAAGACCCTGCGGCTGATGTCAGGATTCATGAGGATGATTTGACCGGCCCTGAACCCGTCGATTTAAAGTTAGTCAAATTGGCCAAGATCATGGAAGCTCGCATTTGTACGACGGACTTCAATTTGAGCCGCATGGCTTCTTTGCAGGGACTTGAGATGCTTAACATTAATGATTTAGCTAACTCTGTCAAGCCATTGGTTTTTAACGGAGAAGAGTTGGAAATTCGTTTGTTAAAGGAAGGCAAGGATCCCAACCAAGCGGTGGGATATTTGGAAGATGGGACCATGGTGGTCGTTATTGATGGCAGAAAATTGATTGGTCAGCAGGTGAAGGTCTATGTCACTAGCGCCCTGCAGACCCAGGCCGGCCGTATGGTATTTGCGAAATTAGAAAAATGAAAACACAAGTCATAGTTGTGGCTGCGGGCATAGGAAGCCGTTTGAAGTGTCAGATTCCAAAAGCGTTGGTAGTTTTGAAACGTAAACCCATGGTTTCTTGGTCGCTGGAAGTCTTTGAGAAAAGCTCTTTAATTGACGGTGTTGTGATGGTGGGGCATAAGAATTATTTGTCGGAATTTAAGAAGATTTCCAAACGTTTTAAGAAGGTCAAGGCCGTCGTCATAGGAGGGGTAAAACGATCTGATTCCGTGCGTTTAGGACTAAAGGCCATTGATACGGACACGCAGAACATCCTGGTGCATGATGCGGCAAGGCCGTTGATTGACGAGCGTTCTATCCAACGCTTATGCCATTCCCTTAAAAGTTATCAGGCGGCTATTTTGGCTGTACCAGTCAAACCGACCATCAAACAGGTCGATGAAAAGAATTTATGTATCAAACAGACCTTGCCGAGACATTTATTATGGGAAGCCCAAACGCCGCAAGGTTTTCATCGCGAAGTCTTAATTAAGGCGCATCAGCAAAGCATTAAGGAAGAAGCAACCGACGATGCTTTCTTGGTTGAGCGGCTGGGTATTAAGGTCAAGGTGGTCATGGGGGGGTATCGCAATATTAAGATCACAACTTCCCAGGATTTAGATTTGGCAGAGAGATTGTTATAATTATTTAGACAGACTTGTCGTTGGATTGAAGGGTTTATGCAAAAAAAGATACTTTTACATCATGGAGACATCTTAAGGTCGGTGATAGGATTCGTTTGGTGCAAATGCCAAGTGAATTTAGTAAACCTGGGTTATACGCTCCACCGAGAGACTAGAAGTGTTTATCAACGTCTTATAGACCGTAAACGTTCCGTTCGTATTTATAAGATAGATGAATCTGGTTTACCTTGGATTCAATGTCGATGGCAACTTAAAAATGGGACATGGCAATACCATTCACTAGCTGTTAACCATGATGGTTGGATACGAGTTGTACGAAATAAGAGAAGTCAAATTTAATAGAAGTAGCTACTGGATTTAAAGGTTTATCGCATATGTTTAGCAACTTGTGTCTCTGCGACCGTTAGTCTCCCTTGTGGGGGCCCGAAGGGCGCCCGTCCTGGAACGTCTGTAAGACGGGCCAGGGAAGCAGTCTTTTAAAAAGATTGCTTTACCCCCTACGGGGGTTCGCAATGACACGTCGCACCTAAACAATTACCAATTACGTTCATATTTTTATTAGATTTAGTATGAATTATGTTATACTTTAGTAGGAAAGGATGTGTGATATGATTAAAGCTACTAAAATAGCAATTAGTTTGCCCACTGAAGATTTGAAACGTATCGAAAAAATTCGAAAAGAATTAGGCGCTCAAAGAAGTGCTCTTATTGATACCGCTATTCGTTTTTGGCTGGATAATAGGGACAAGGACAAAATGATTGAACAGTACGAGGCAGGATATCGTCATTATCCTGAACCCATAGATGAGATAAAAGCACTGGAAGAACTTTCTGCTAATGCATTTGCAGAGGAGGGTTGGAAATGAGAAGAGGAGAAATTTGGTGGGCTGAACAACCTAAACCTATTGGCAGACGGCCTGTTTTATTACTTTCTCGTGATGAGGCGTATAATGTTCGCAATGCTGTGACTGTTGCTCAGATAACTACAACAGTTCGAAATATTCCCGTTGAAGTTCCTCTTGATAAGAAAGATGGTTTGCCTGAATTATGTGTTGCCAATGTAGATACGATTACGACGATTAGAAAATCCATCTTGACGGAAAGAATTTGCGCTCTTAAAGTTGAAAAAATGCATTCTATTAATAAAGCCATAAAGTTTGCTTTAGCGTTGGATTAATTTATAGCGTATTGTCATGTTATTTTTGTTTTAGAAAGAATTTAAGAGTATCCCTATTAAGACGTAGGAGTTATGACAAAGGATAAAATGAATTTTCGAACAGGTATAGGTTACGACGTGCATAAGCTGGTCAAGGGGCGCAAGCTGATGTTAGGCGGTGTGCAGATTCCTTATAAGCGAGGGTTGCTAGGGCATTCGGATGCGGATGTTGTTTTACACGCTATTTGTGATGCTATTTTAGGCGCGGCAGGTAGAGAAGATATTGGGGAATATTTCCCTGATACCGATGAGAAATATAAGAATGTCTCAAGCCTGATTTTGCTAAAGAAGGTTTATGAATTAATTAGTGGTGATGGCTATAAGATTGTTAATCTCGATGCCGTAATTCTAGCGCAAGAGCCTAAGTTGGGGCCGTATAAATTGAAAATGAAATCCCGCATTGCTCTTGAACTGGGTATTGATGAATCTCTGGTGAACATTAAGGCGACGACCAATGAAGGTTTAGGCTTTGTTGGCCGAAAGCAAGGGATTGCTTGTTATGCTGTGGTTTTATTAATTAAATCTTAGAGGCGACATATCTATTAACCTTGAGGTGATTTATGTTTTGGATACTAATTATTATCATTGTGTTTTTAACAATTTATATTGTTTTTGCCGAGGATATCGCCGCTGTCAAAGAACGAGATCCAGCGGCTAAAAGTCCTTTAGAAATCCTTCTTTTGTATCCTGGGTTACACGCACTGGTATCTTACCGAGTGGCTCATAAACTATGGGAAACTAGGATCCCTATTATTCCCCGCTGGATTTCTCAGATTACAAAGTTTTGGACTGGTATTGAAATCCATCCAGGCGCTCAGATAGGCCGCAAATTCTTTATTGATCACGGCACGGGAGTGGTTATAGGAGAAACGGCTATCGTTGGAGATAATGTTCTTTTGTATCAGGGGGTAACCCTTGGGGGCACAGGTAAGGAGACGGGGAAGAGGCATCCGACGATAGGCAACAATGTCGTCGTTGGGGCTGGAGCAAAGATTCTTGGTAATATCTTGATTGGCGATAATTCGTATATCGGGGCCAATGCGGTGGTGATCAAAAATGTTCCTCCTAACTCTACGGTTGTAGGGATCCCAGGACGAATTACCAAGCAAGAAGGCCAAAAGATTGACAGCCTTTTAGACCATACACACGTCAATGACCCTGTTATGGAAAACATGTCAAAACTACTTAAACGTATCATAACCCTGGAAGAAAAAACCGGGCATGCCCAGCACAATAACGAGGATTATATTATTTAATTATGGCTATCTATATTTACAACTCTCTGACTAAACGTAAGGAAGAATTTCAACCACTTCATCCACCAGTTGTGAAAATGTACACTTGTGGGGTGACTGTCTATGACCAGTGTCATATTGGCCACGCGCGTAGCCTCTATGTGTTCGATGTTATCCGTAGGTATTTACAATTTAGGGGCTATAAGGTGGAGTTTGTGCGCAATATTACCGACGTTGATGATAAGATCATTCAAAAGGCGGTTGAACTTCAAAAAACAAGCAAAGAGGTCAGTGAAGAGCAGATACGGCTTTATTATGAAGATATGGACGCCTTAGGAGTCAACAAGGCAGATATCGAACCAAAAGCGACTGATAATATTCCAGAAATGATTGCCCACATCCAAGGATTGATCGATAAGGGTTTTGCGTATGCCGTCGGCGCAGATGTGTATTTTAACGTGCGTAAGTTTAATGAATACGGCAAGCTTTCCGGCCAAAGCATCGACAAAATGATGGAAGCGGTCCGTATTGAGAAGGATTCAGATAAAAATGACCCGTTGGATTTTGCTCTTTGGAAAAGTTCTAAGCCTGGTGAGCCGACCTGGGAAAGTCCTTGGGGGCCAGGAAGGCCTGGCTGGCATATTGAATGTTCTTGCATGAGTATGAAACATTTAAAGACACATACCTTGGATATTCATGCCGGCGGGCGGGACTTGATTTTCCCCCATCATGAAAATGAAGTCGCCCAATCCGAAGCCTTGACGGGTAAGATCTTTGCCAAGTATTGGATCCATCACGGGCTTTTGACTATCAATGCCCAGAAGATGTCCAAATCGTTAGGGAATTTTATCACCATCAAGGATGCTCTTGCTAAATATACTCCTGATGAAATCAAAATGTTCTTCTTGTTCTCCCATTACACCAGCGCCATTGATTTCTCAGATGAGAAAATGCTTGAGGCCCGCAAAGCTCTGGCTAAATTTGATGTTCTGTTTTGGAAAGCGGCACAGCTTCTTCAAGATAAGGATGTTGAACCCTTCCAAGAAGAGTTTATTACTCTTTATAAAAATGAATTTTTGGAGGCTATGGATGATGATTTTAATACGCCTAAGGCCTTGGCAGCGCTGTTTAATCTTATCGGTGAAACAAATAAGTTTATCGACGATAAGAAAGAGGAATCCCATTACTTGGGGGTTATTTATCATGCTGTCGATGTCTTAGAAAGCTTAGGTAGGCAGATTCTTGGTTTATTTCTTAAAGAAAAACAACAAGAACTTAGCGAAGAGTTAAAGAATTTATTACAAGAACGTGTGGCGGCGCGAGTTTCCAAAAATTTTAAGCGTTCGGATGAATTAAGAGATTTGTTAAAATCCAAAGGTGTTGCTGTTGAGGACACCAAGTCAGGACAGACATGGCGATGGGTATAAAGGGGAAATTTATCACCTTTGAAGGTTCAGAAGGTTCTGGAAAAAGCACCCAGTCTGCCTTGGTCTTGGACTATCTTAAAGCCAAGGATTTGCCTGTCATGCTTTTGCGTGAACCGGGTGGAGTCAAAATCAGCGAGAAGATCCGTGATATTTTGTTAAGTGTCAGCAGCAAGGCCATGTCAGATGAGTGTGAAACTCTTTTGTATATGGCGGCCCGGGCACAATTGGTCAAAGAAGTGTTAAAACCAGCCGTAGATAAGGGGCAAATTGTTTTATGCGACCGATTTATGGATTCAACCATTGCTTATCAGGGCGCGGGTAATGGAGTAGATGTGTCTATCATTGAAGACATAGGACATTTTGCGGTAGCGGGCGTTAAACCTGATTTGACGCTGTTATTTGATATTGATACCCAACAGGGCCTGTCAAGGACCAATGCGAAAAAAGATCGTATAGAACTTCGTTCATTAGAATATCATAGTCGAGTGCGTCAGGGATATTTGGCTTTAGCCAAGAAAGACCCCAATCGTATTAAGGTGATCAACGTGGATACTTCTAAGGAGATTGTTTTTGAACGGGTGAAAGCCTATATTGATAAGGTGATATAAATGGATGCCGTTAGTGTAGACCAAAGAGTTTTAGAGCATTTTAAGAAATTGTTGACCACTGGCCGTATGGGTCATGCGTATCTATTTGTGGGGCCTAAAGAAATCGGTAAGACCCAAACAGCTCTTTGTATTGCTCAACTGGTCAATTGTGAATCAACTGAAGGGAAACCCTGTGGTCGATGTTCATCTTGTAAGAAAATTATTGGTGCCAATCATCCGGATGTTATGATCCTTCAGGAAGATGAAGGAAGCATTAAAATTGATCAAATTCGTTTGATGATGGGACGTTTGCAGTTGAAAGCCTATGAAGCCAAAACCAAGGTATTTATTATTCGCAATGTTGAGACGATGACCTTGGAGGCGGCCAACAGCCTTTTAAAAACTCTTGAGGAACCCGCTTCCCATACACTGATTATTCTTACAACGGCCGTCCCTGAAGCGAATTTAGATACGATACGTTCGCGCTGTCATGTGGTGAGATTCTTTTCAGTCTCACGGAGTCGTTTACAGAAGCTCTTAAGTGATGATACGGCGACTATGTATCAGTTCTTGACTGTGTACACCGATGGATGCGTGGGGCGGGCGCGCCAGTTGGTAGAAGATAATTTTATTGTGCGAAAGAATCAAATCTTAGATGCGTTTTTATACAAAAATGATGATGATTCGATCAAGAAATTTATTTATGAAAAGGAAGATGCAAAAGAGGCCCTGCAGATCATCTTAAGTATAGTCCGTGATGCGATATTGCTTAAAGCGGGATTAGCGGCGGATGAATTAATGCATGTCGATAGGCTTAAAGATGTGCGTTTATTAATGAACCACTCTTTTGAGGAATTATTTGCCATTTATGAACAAATGGTAAAAACCAAGGGATTGTTGGATGAAAATCTGAATGCTAGAATGGCATTTAGTATATTGAGGCAAAGAATATGGGTCAATTGATTCAAGTTAAAATCGGCGAATATCGTCCGGTGGTTTTTTTAAGTCACAATGATATTGTTTGTAAAAGAGATGATATCGTGATCATAGAATACGAGAAAGGTTCTGAATATGCTTTGGTTATCTCTGATACCCAAAGGGCGTGTTTAACGGCTGCGGACCAGGTTGCTGCGGGGAAAATCATCAGGGTCGCGACCGATGGAGATCTTAGACAGGTGGTCAATAATCAAATGAAGGCCAAGGAAGCTCTGGAAACCTGCCGGCGTAAAATTGCAGAGGCTAAATTGGACATGCAGTTGATTAAATCGGAATATTCTTTTGATAGTAGTAAGATTTTGTTTTTCTTTGCTGCCGAGGGGCGTGTTGATTTTCGTAATCTGGTTAAAGACTTGGCTAAAATGTTTCGCGTAAGGATTGAATTGAAGCAAATCGGTGTGCGAGACAAGGCCAAGATCGTGGGAGGCTACGGTGTTTGCGGCAGGGAGTTGTGTTGTTCCTCTTATATGAAAGATTTTCATCCTCTTTCCATTAAAATGGCCAAGGATCAAGGATTGCCTTTGAATCCGTCCAAGATTTCCGGTGTTTGTAGCCGCATTAAATGTTGCATGGCGTATGAATTTCAGGTCTATCGGGAGATGTCTAAAACCTTACCTAAAATGGGACAGAAATTTACCACGGAAGCAGGGGAAAAGGGGAGGATCATTAACGTGGATATCCTCAAGCGTCAAGTAGTTGTAGACTTGGGAGAAGGAAAGGTCCAACGGATTGTTTTTCCAGCCATGAATTCAAATTAAGGTAATAGATATATGAAACATAAATTTTTTGTCACCACCCCTATTTATTATGTCAATGATGCCCCGCATATTGGTCATGCATATACGACAATTTTGGCCGATGTTTTGGCCCGCTTTCATCGGGTAGCCTCTGATGACGTGTTTTTCTTAACGGGACTAGATGAACACGGACAAAAAGTTAAGCAGGCTGCTGAGAAACGTAATCTTTCTCCTCAAGCCCACTGCGATGATTTGGCACCACGATTTTTAAATCTTTGGCAGAAATTGGACATTCGATACGATGATTTTATTCGTACAACCCAAGAGAGGCATAAGAAAATAGTTCAATTGGCTCTGCAGAAGGTTTATGACAACGGGGATATTTATGTCGATGAATATGAAGGATGGTATTCGGTAGCCGAAGAACGTTTTATCACTGATACTGAGCAGGCATCCGGTCAATTCCGTGATGTTAAAAGGATCAAGGAGAAGAATTATTTCTTTAAGATGAGTAAATACCAGCAACAACTGATCGATTATATTGAATCCCATCCAGATTTTATACGTCCAGAGCATCGCAGGAATGAAATGCTAGGGTTCTTACGTCAGCCTTTAGGTGATTTGTGCATTTCTCGTCCTAAAGCCCGCATGGATTGGGGTATAGAAATTCCGTTTGATAAAGATTATGTCACCTATGTTTGGTTTGATGCGTTGGTCAATTACATTTCGGTGCCAGGTTATGGCAGTGACGATGTTAATTTTAAGAAATGGTGGCCGGTAGAGGTGCATTTAATCGGTAAAGACATTCTAACGACTCATTCTATTTATTGGACAACGATGTTGTTTTCTTTAGGATTGGAATTGCCTAAAACCATCTTTGCCCATGGCTGGTGGCTTATAGGCCAGACTAAAATGAGTAAGTCTTTAGGTAATGTGGTTAATCCTTTGGATTTGGTAGAACAGTATGGGGCTGATGCGGTGCGTTTTTATTTGATGCGTGAAATGGTTTTAGGACAAGATGCCAATTTTACCCTAGATTCATTTATTAAGACTTACAACAGCGACTTGGCTAATGATTTTGGTAATTTACTTAACCGTGTCGGAGGGCTTATTGCCAAGAATCACGGCGGGAAGATTCCAGAACCTGGTCCGTTGACGGCTGCCGAAGTAGATATAAAATTACAGGCAGAAACCTTACCAGGTAAGATTGCGCACTTGGTTGATGCTTATCAAGTGCAGGAAGCAGTAGTTAGTGTTGTTGATCTGGTGAGAGTATTAAATAAGTATATGGAGTCTCAAGCTCCTTGGAAATTAGCCAAGACGGATTTTAAGGCTGCCCAGAGGGTGCTTTATACTGCGGCCGAAGGTTTACGTATAGCGACGATCATGCTTTCCCCAGTAATGCCACAAAAAACGGCAGCAGTTTTAGATATTTTAGGTGCCTCTGGAACCTTGCCAGTTTGGGGACAGTTAAAATCTGGAACAGTGTTAAAGTCTCATCCTCCCTTATTTCCCCGTATTGAGTTGGACGATCAAAAGGAGTCTCTCAAAAAAGAGGATCGGCCATGATAACTGCCTGGCAAAGGATGAAACTAGGGGTACTTCTTTTAGCCATTTGTTTTATTTGCCCTTTGGTTTTTGCAGCAGCTCCTGTGCTTGATCAAAATATGGCCAGAGAAGTGGCATTGCTGGATAATCAAACCAAACAAGATTTTAAACAGAAGGATAGTTGTCATTTTGATATTAATCGTAAGGAGCTGCCTAAAACAGATCCTTATGGAAAGAGTCATCCTCATGAAGTCATTGTCTCTTATCAGGGTCATACTGTTTTTGATTCTATAGAACCTGATTGGGTGGGAATTACCCAAAAGGTGATGGGAGCAAGCGCAGTTAATTATAATCCACCATATCTGCCAATTACATGTGTGAGTATTAATAATTATAGATATTTTTTATTTGATGCCAGGATGTCTCAAGCTTGTTTGATGTACAAAATGTGCGATGCTCATTATGTTGCCCTTAGTAAGGATAATGGTGTTTCTTGGTCTGCGCCCCAAAGTGTTAAGGTTAATACCTATCCTTTGGGAGATGAAAATAGTCATTTGATGATAGGGGAATTAAATGGGAAGACATATTTATTTGACCCTATGTTTCAAGAGTTAGGTGTTTTTAAAAGTAACGCTGTAATGTCTCCGTTTTCTTTTTATGAAAAAAGATTATATTTTATAGAAGAAATCGTCGATGGAAATAATCATACTGGGCAATCCGTTTTATCTGAATCGGATGATTATGGCGCTCACTGGAAAAAGGTTAAATTGGGAGAGTATATTACATCGGGTAAGTTCTTTAAACATGGAGATGGCTTTTATTTGGTATACTCAACTCCTTGTCGTGATTTGAAACCCTGTAGTGCTTTAAAAGTAATGAAGATTGACTCGAAAGACAGCTTTCAATCTTCTCAAGTGTTGATAAAAACTGCTGGGACTGTTCTTAATGTTTTTGATGGCTCCGAGCCATTGATTGTTTGGCAGGATTTGCGTTTTTATAAATTGACTGGCCTTGGAATTCCATGGTCAGATTCGCCACTTTTTACAGTTACACATGCTATTTATGCGGGGCATTTAGATATGCAGAAAATGTTTATAGACGAGGCATTGATAGAATATGGTGATGATCGTCAAGGAGATTTGCATGGCCGTTGAAACAATCAAATGGGTTAATGGTTCGACTCGCTCCTTTGGAGATCGCTCACCACTTGGTGGTATAGCTAGGATAATCGACCAAACCAAATTACCGACGAAGTTGGAGTTCATTGATTGCTGCGATGTCAAGCGTATGTGGAAGGCCATTAAGCGTTTGGAAGTGCGTGGAGCTCCGGCCATAGGGGTCGCCGCGGCTTTTGGTGTGCTTTTAGGAATCAATACGTTTAAAGGTTCTCATAAGGATAAGTTCCTTAAATTATTTTATGACACCTGTGATTATCTGGCAACTTCCCGTCCTACTGCCGTGAATCTGTTTAACATGCTCAGTGAAATGCGTTCGGTCGTTGACCATAATCTTAAAGCAGACGTCGCTATGCTCAAGAAATTGTTGCACAAACGAGCGATGGAAATATTTGAAGAAGATCGCAAGGTTTGCCGCTTGATGGGAGCCCATGGGGTCAGGTTAATTAAAAACGGTATGCGCTGCCTAACGGTGTGTAACGCTGGAGCCTTGGCAACTGTTGATTATGGAACGGCTTTAGGGGTTTTTTATTCAGCCAAGAAACAGAAAAAGATTTTTAGCGTCTATTCCTGTGAAACTAGACCGTTGTTACAAGGAGCAAGATTGACGTGCTGGGAGTTGATGCGTGAGAAGATTGATACGACCTTGATTTGCGATAATATGGCGGCCACCTTGATGAAGCAGGGCAAGATAGATATTATTTTTACGGGGGCTGACCGTATTGCCGCGAATGGAGATGCGGCCAATAAAATCGGCACCTATATGTTGGCGGTATTGGCTAAGCACCATAAAATTCCTTTTTATGTAGTGGCTCCTAAGTCGACGTTTGATCTTCACATTAAAACAGGACGACAAATTCCTATAGAAGAGAGAAATCCAAATGAAGTGACCCATTGTATGGGGGGCCAAAGCGCTCCAGCAGGTGTACAAGTTTATAATCCAGCTTTTGATGTCACAGAGTCTTCACTTATTACGGGTATTGTCACCGAGTATGGAATTATCCAATCTCCTTATACAGATAATATTAAGAAGATTTTATGTTAAATGTTTCTTCACTAGGTGAATTTGGCTTGATTGGCTTTATTCAAAAGAATTTACAGGTAAGCCCTAAGGTTATCCGTGGGATTGGAGATGATACGGCGGTATTGTCGTACACTAAAGATAAGTATCTGCTTTTTACGACCGATATGATGGCTGAAGGTGGGCATTTCACCCGTCAGATGCCGCTAGAGTTGATTGGTCGTAAAGCTTTAGGATGTAATATCAGTGATATCGCCGCCATGGGAGGATTGCCAACGTTCGCGGTTGTTTCTATCGGAGTTCCAAAGGATACGCCGGTTCGTTTTATTGAAGAGATCTATAAAGGCATGCAGAGCTTGGCTAAAGATTTTAATGTTAGCATTGTTGGTGGGGATACGATTAAATCAGAGCAAATGATCATCAATGTCGCTTTGTTGGGAGAGGTTGAGAAGAAATATTTAGTGACCCGCGATGGGGCTCGTCCTTTAGATTGGATTTTTGTCAGCGGCCCTCTGGGGGGCTCATTGAAAAGCGCAAAGCATTTAACATTTATTCCATGCGTAGAAGAAGCTAGGTTTCTCGTGCAAAACTTTAAACCATCCGCTATGATGGACATTTCTGATGGGCTGGCGGGAGATTTAAACCATATTTTAAAAGCCAGTCAGGTTGGGGCAAAATTGTGGATGGACATGATTCCCTTAGCCCCTCAGTCGTCGCAAGAGCAAGCGTTAAGTGACGGTGAGGATTTTGAATTGCTTTTTACGCTTTCGCCATTAAAGGCAAAGCGATTATTAGATTGGCAGGATAAACATAAACGATGGTTCTTTTATCCCATTGGTCAAATAACCAAAAATAAGAAACAGACAATCCATGCAAAAAGCTTCACACATTTCTAAAAGTCCACAGGACACTATAAATTTGGCTGTTCAATTAACAAAGCAATTAAAGGCGGGTGATATTGTTTTACTCGAGGGAGAGCTGGGAGCAGGCAAGACAACGTTTGTTAAAGGGATAGCCCAAGGGTTGAAGGCAAAGTCCGATGATGTCACAAGCCCGACCTTTGTGCTCATGAATATTTACAAAGGCCAGTTGCCGATTTATCATTTTGATTTATACCGTTTGGGAACACCCCAAGAATTAGATTCTCTTAATTTAGATGAGTACTTAGATGCAGATGGAGTAACAATCATTGAGTGGCCCAAACGTTTAGGCAGTCACATGCCAGAAAACATGTATTGGATTGAATTTAAACATAAGGATGAAAATACCCGGGAAATATGTATATCTTATCCCTTGAAACTTCAACAAAAATCTTCTCATTAGCCATTGCTCAAAATGAAAAGGTTTTGCGTTATCGCAATGTTAAAACAGAAAGAATTCTGGAATCTTCGATGATTAAAGCTATCGATAAACTTTTAAATTCTTGTGATTTGAATCTTGATAAGATTGATGCTTTAGCGGTGGGTTTAGGCCCGGGGTCTTTTACCAGCTTAAGGGTCGGGTTATCAACAGTTAAAGCTTTTGCTTTGGCTGCGGATACAAAGGTGATTGGTGTTGGGAGTTTAGACGTTATAGCTTCGGGGGTGAGGCATCAAGAAGCGGATGAGATTTGCGTACTTGTAGATGCGAGACGAGGCAAGGTTTATACAGCTATTTATGATTCAAACTTATCGCGAACCACAGATTATCTTCTTACAACCATCGATGAAATCCTTAAGAAAGTTAAAGGAAAGACGCTGTTTGTGGGGGATGGCTTAGGGTTATACAGAGAACATATTGAAAATGCTTACCGAGATCATAGTCAGAAGAAATTAACCCAATGTGGGGCTATTTTCTCTGACGAGAAGTTTTGGTTTCCACATTCCAAAGAATTAGTTAAACTAGCATTAAGAAAACTTAGAAATAAAGAATTTGAAGATCCAGAAAGAATCGTTCCAATCTATCTTTATCCGGAAGATTGCCAGGTGAGCCGTCAATGAACAGCAGCGTTAAGCTTTCTGAACAAATAACATCTCTAGAACCATTGACTTGGGCGGACATCGACCTTAAAGCCCTTGAGCATAATTGGCTTCAACTTAAGAAATTAGCCTCTGCCAATATGGCGTATAACGCGGGTATCATGCCGGTTATTAAAGCGGACGCGTATGGTCATGGAATGGTGCCTGTGGCTAAGGTTTTATCTGAGGGAGGCTGCAGGTTCTTTGCGGTTTCAAACCCTCAAGAGGGGGCAGCCCTTCGGGAAGCTGGATTTAAACAGAAAATTTTGTTGTTTGAAAGCACCTTGCCTGAAGATGCTGAGTTTATCGTGGCCCATCAATTGACCCCGACTGTTTGTAATTTAGATTTAGCCCGTAAATTGGATGATGTTGGGAAAAATTTAAACCAAGAAATCCCTATCCACATTAAAGTCGATACAGGGATGGGGCGTTTGGGAGTTTCGGAAGAAGAAGCTTTAGGGTTTGTCCAAGAAATACAAAATAAATATAAATTCTTACAACTTGAGGGTATTTACACACATTTTCCGCTGGCGGATACGGATCGTGACTTTACGTTCGCCCAGATGAGACGTTTTCGTGATATTGTGTTCGCCATGGAAAATCATTTTATAACCTTTACCTACGTGCATGCGGGCAACAGTATGGGGTTGGGAGATTATAAAAGTGAATTATTTAATTTAGCGCGTCCAGGTCTTATGCTTTATGGCCTTTATCCCTTAGAGGCTTTAAAAACCAAGGTCCAGCTTCATCCTGTGATGAGTATTAAAAGTAAGATTATTTTTGTTAAAACGATTAAAAAGGGTCATGGCATTAGCTATGGACATACCTTTAAAGCTAAACAAGACACGACCATCGCGGTCTTACCCATTGGTTACAGCAATGGGTACATGCGTTCTTTGTCCAATCAAGCTTTTATTTTGATTCATGGCTTGCGTTGTCCTGTTGTAGGTCGGGTGACCATGAATCAAATCATTGTTGATGTGTCCACTCTTGCTCTTTCTGCAAAATTACCATCTGTTGGCGAAGAAGCCGTCGTTATCGGCCATCAAAAAGATCAAAGCATTTCTTGTGATGAAGTCGCTAATTGGGCGGGAACGATTAGCTATGAAATCGTCTGTTCTATCGGAAGTCGCCTGCCACGTAGTTATCTTCGTTAATATTTCGTTTTAATTGCAGTAATACCGATTATTAAGAATACTAAAGGTGCAAGAAAAGCACAGCTCCAGGGGGGCAGGCAACCACCTTTACCTAAGGCAAGACCAACGGCATCAAGGACATAATACAGAAACCCTATGATCAAGGCAATCCCGATAGAAGAAAAAGCCGCGGCTTTTCTTTTACCAGAGTTGGATAGTACAAAGGGAAGCCCGGCTAAGATGATAACGATATTGCATAAAGGTAAGGCGATCTTCTGGAAGAGGTCAACTTTTAGATTGTTAATGGTCTTTACAGCTCCGCTGTCGGAAAAACGGCTTACATATTCACTAAGTTGTTTAATGTTCATAGCGGTTACATCAAGGCGCTGTTTAATAAAGTCTTTGGGGGTTTCTCTAATATCCATCAGTTTCTCGGGGTACACCTTAACCTGTCCTGGCACGTTCGGCAGGTTAGAGTTATAGCTGGTTATTTGACAATTAAGAAATTTCCATGCGATGCCAGTCCATATTCCTTTTAAAGCAACAATTTTTCCCGTCATATTTTGATTTTTGTCATGCTCAATAATGGAAACACCATTTAAAGTATTGGTGTTGGGATCAAAGGTATCCACAAAGAAGAGCCTGTTCTTAAGTCCATAAAGAGTAAAATTCTTTATGATGGGTATTCCGTGTTTTTTATCGGAAATGGTTATTTTAATTTGGGCGTCTCGGATTTCTTGGTTCATTAAAGACGATTGGGGAACGAAACATTCATTAACTAAGAAAACGAAGGCAGAAACAATTAAGGTAAAGACTAGAGCGGGTTTTGTCACTTGCCAGAAATTCATTCCACTGGTACGAATAGCCACAATTTCATTGTGACTGCTTAGATTGCTATAGGTAAAAAGAGTGGCCATCAAACAGGCGAGGGTAGATGTCTTGACGATAATCATGGGTAAAAATGTCAGATAATATTGGCCGATAATTTCTAAGGGGACTTTCTTTTCTATGAAATCTTGCAGATTACCAAAAGCATCGATCAAAATAAACAAAAAGGCAAAGGTCACCACCATGCCTATAAAAATGGTAATAATAGATTTAAGGATATAGCGGTCTATGATACGCATAGTTTCCAATTCGAGATTAAAACGATAATGCCTCCGAGAATGTCCGGAATCCACATTGTAAAGGAAGGTTCCATAATATTTTGGGCTGCTAAGCCCTGACAAACTAAAGATAATATGTAATAGGGCGCGGCAAAAAGTACCGCAAAGAGGATATTGGCGGATTTGGCGCGTTTATGGGTAATTACGGCAAAAGGAAATCCTAGGAAGATAAATAACAAAGGCGTAAGAGACCAGGCTAAACGTCGGTTGTATTCCGTTATTAATGGGGAAGCATCGATAGATAGCTTTTGAAATTCTTTGATTTTTATTTCAAGCTCTTTAAGGGTCATGGCTTTGGGCTTTTTGTCGACCTTGGTTTGTTTCTTGGACAAATCCATGGTTATAAAGGAGTTTTGAAAATTGAGTTTGTAGAAATTATTGGGGTTTTTTAAGTCCGGTTCATCAGAAGTTCCGTTTATGAGTTTAAGCAGAAGTTTATCTTGTCCGGGGACTTTAACAAATTCCCCTTCTTGGGCGATAATGGTACGGGTTGGCCGATTGGGTTGTGGCTGATAAATCCTGACACCGTAGAGGTGGTCATTATCAATGCGGTAGATAAAAATGATGTATTTATCAAAGGCATTGATGAAGGATCCCGGCTCTAAGAGGGCTGTTGGGTTTTGAGATCCGGTCTGTTGTAAAATGCGTGTTTGAGCATCATAGGCAACTGGTATAACCCGGTCATTAAGAATATGGACAAACAGGCTTAAGGTCACACCGACTATAAAAAGAGGGGTCAAAAGTTTTCGTAAATAAACTCCGCTAGCGCGCATCGCTAAGATTTCATTCTCCGCGGAGAGCCTCCCAAAGGTTAGAATGACAGTGACCAAACAGGCAATCGGTAGGGTATAGCCCAAAAGAATAGGGATATAGTAGATAAAGATTTTACTGATTGCGATGAGGGATACGCCTTTATTGATGACTTTATTGGCCAATTGAGGCAGATAGCCAAGAAGGAACACGGAGGTCAGGACGCTAATCGAGATGGTAAAGGGTAAAAGACATTCCTTTAGGATGTAGTTACGAAGAATTCTCATGGCGTTGTTGCTAAGGTTAAAACTCCCACATAAGCGGCCCCGGCATTTTTTAGCGCATTTGATGCGGCATCGGCCGTGGCGGCGGTTGTCATTAAATCATCGACGATTAAGATATTTTTGTCGGCGATATCTAAAGAATGGTTTATTCTAAAAGCACCATAGACGTTTGTCCAGCGTTGTTTTGCCTCTAATAGCGTTTGGCTAGGAGTAAATTTAAATCGGTAAAGAACATCAGTTTTATGCGTCAATTGAAAATGTTGAGCAATCGCAGAACTTAATAGTTGGGCTTGGTTAAACCCACGTTCGCGGTATCGTGTCGGGTGAAGCGGCATGGGCAGAACCATATCAAAATTTTCCATGGGGATTTGATAGGTTTCTAAGAATTCAATCATCCAACGGCTTAAGGTTTTTCTTAGCGCTGTTTTACCAAAATATTTAAAGGCATGGATAAGATTTGGTAGAGGGCCCTCGTAGATACAAGCACAGAAGGCAACATCGAATGAATAGTTGGTCTTTAGGCAATTGGGGCAAAGGCCTTGATCATTGAAAATTTTTATATGTCTGGAGCATTTAAGGCAAAAAGGAGGAGTATTCCATAAAATGGAAGATAAACAAGAAGGGCACAATTGTTTTTGATGGTGGCTGTTTAAATAGGTTCGACATAAAAAGCAATTGTCCGGGAAGGTCAGTTCTTTGATACCTTGCAAAAAGCCTTGAAGCATAAATTATCATACCATATAATACCTCAATTCAAAATTCTTTATAACGCTTCAGGAGGAAACATGGTCAAAATTCTTATTTTATCCCTATCGTTCTTATTTTTACCTCTATCCCTTTCGTGGGCGGCGTACACTTCTACAGTTACTATTTTAGAAAAGAGAGACATAGAAAAGTTTACCGACGAGCAATTAACCAATACCTATATGGATGTTTTGGTAGAGGTTGAAACCCAGAAGGATTTTTTCAATCATTTTGGTTTGTCGGGGAAAGATTTAGATAACTATAAGGCGACGATGAAGTATCGTCTTATGCTTTTAATGGAAATTCACAGCCGTAATTTAGATATTCCACAGTTTGAACGCTACTAGAAAGATGACCTATGACAAACACTGTTGAGCAGGACAAATCCAAATTATTAGGTATTTTAAAAAAAGAAGCTTTTTTTAGAGGGAAATTCATTCTTTCTTCGGGCAAAGAAAGTAATTTTTATTTGGATGCAAGGCTCGTGACGTTAAGCGCCCCTGGAGCGTATTTGACGGGGCGTATCATGTTAGATATGGTTAAAGATGAGCCTATTGACGCCATTGGCGGCCCGACCTTAGGCGCGGATCCTATGGTAGGGGCTGTTGCTTCTTTAAGTTTTCAGTCGGGTAAGCCTATTCCTACGTTTATTATACGTAAAACTCCCAAGGCTCATGGTAAAGGACAACAGGTGGAAGGCCCTGTTTTAAAAGAGGGTAGTACGGTTGTCATTATTGATGATGTTGCGACGACGGGAAAGGCATTTGTGGAATCTATAGAGGTTTTACAGAAGATGAATGTTAAGATTGCCAAGGCTATTTGTATTATTGATCGCTGTGAAGGGGCCCGTGAAGCATTAGCTCAATATAGCGTGCCTATGGAATCTATTTTTACCATTGACCAGTTTTTGTCATGACCAAGCTTATACTAGCCTCAGCTTCCTTGCAGCGTCGTAACTTGATTAAGATCTTAGGATTGCCTTTTCTTGTTAAACCAAGCCAAGCGCAAGAGAAAGAACAATTAACCCAAGGAGTAGTTCATTTAGTTAAACATAATGCATTGCTTAAAGCTCAAGATGTAGCTAGCCGTGAGAAGTCGGGTTTAGTCATTGGTTGTGATACAGTTGTTTATTCTCATAAAAAGCGATTGATTTTAAAACCTAAAGATTTTAAAGAAGCCAAAAAGAATCTACTAGAACTCATGGAAAAGCCTCACTGGGTTTATTCCGGACTCGCTGTTATTGATGCCCAATCAGGCAAGACCTTGGTCGATTATGAAAAAACAAAGGTCTTTATGAATGCCTTATCTTCAGTCGAGATTGATAAATATCACGCGCATGTTTCACCCTTGGATAAGGCGGGTGGATTTGATATTGAAGGCAAGGGGGCTTTATTCATTCCCCGTATTGAAGGTTGTTATTTTAATGTGGTGGGTTTGCCATTGGCAAAATTGACCCAGATGTTAAAAAAACTTGGAATTGAAGTGTTATGAGCGTAAGGCGCTTATTTTGGACGTTGGTGCTAAGCTTAGGGTCTTTGGTTTTAATCAGTTGCGAGACTGAATACAATTCAGCTCTCCATCGGCAAGATACCCTTTTGTATGGAGATGAAAAAGAAAAAAGCTTAGGGGCTTCCGTTGCTCTTTCCGTAGAGAAGTCTGTAAAAATTAATACGGACGTTGATGTTAATGAGAGAGTTCAGAGGATCTTAAGGAAGATTGTCGCCGTGTGTGACCGTAAGGAATTGGTCTATACCATTCGCGTCGTGGATGAAGATGTCATGAATGCTTTTAGTTTGCCTGGTGGGTATGTCTATATCTATAAAGGTCTGATCGATAAAGTTAATAATGATGATCAACTAGCCGGAGTTATAGGTCATGAAGTTGGACATATTGTCGCCAAGCATGCTCTTAAACGTTTGCAGGCGTCTTATGGAACTACTATTTTAGAGTTAGGGGCTCTTGTTGGCCGTCAAGGATCTCTCGCGGCCGGTATTGATTTAACAGTCTCGTCTGTCTTTTTCATAAATTCTAGGGAAGATGAGTTTCAGGCGGATAGATTAGGTCTAAAATATATGAAATTGGCCGGATATGATCCTGGTCAAATGAAGGTGATGCTCGCTAAGTTATTACAAGAGCAAAATAAAAAAGGGCCTCAACCCATGTCGTATTGGCGTTCACATCCATATATTCCCTTGCGTATTGCCCGCGTCGACCAAGAAGCCTATGGAAAAAGTCAGTTTAAAGATTATTTGAACCTCACGGGGGAGGATCGATGAGATTATACATGTTTTTTTTATGTTTATTTCTTACAATAGGGATGGCTCCTGTAACCAGGCTAGAGGCATCATCTAGTGTGTGTGTTAAAAATGTCTGTGTTGATGTTGAAGTCGTCAGTACATTTGAAGATATGCAGCGAGGTTTACAAGGTAGAGAAAGTCTTGGAGATAATCACGGGATGTTGTTTGTTTTTAAGAACGATGATATTTTACAGTTTTGGATGAAGGATATGAAAATAGCGATTGATATGATTTGGTTAGATAGTAGCGATCATATCGTCTATATGGCCCCTTCAGTGAAGCCTTGCGTTGAGAATCCGTGTGAAGTGTATGCCCCTGCTGTGAAAGCCCGTTATGTTTTGGAGATCCCCTCTGGGTATGCTCTCAAGCATGGATTTAACATAGGCGATCGTTTTGAGTTTAAATTATGATGATCTATTGTGTTCTTATTGTTTTGCTTGTAGCTATCATCCTATGGTTATTTATTGAGAACCGTCGTCTTGACGCGGAAAATTCTCAAAAGACAAAGGCCCTTGAAACAACCATTAAAGAACTTAAAGCCGCTCAAATAAGGTTAATGGAAAGTGGCAAGAAATCAGCTTTGGCGGCGTTAAGCGCGGGGATTTTACACCAAATAAGCCAGCCCATCACGGCCATTCACGGGTTTGTACGTTTTATGAAAAAAGAAATGAAGCCTGAGGATGTTTTTTATAGGCCGGTCATGGTGATGGACGAACAATCGACGTATATACGTGATATGTTGGAAAATCTCATGGAATTAGTCCGGCACCGAAAGATTCAAAAAGACGCGGTGGACGTTAATGTGGTTTTATCCAAAGCCATCAATTTATTAAGTGACGAGTTGCGGATACGTCGCGTCGGATGGGATTTACATTTAGACAAGGAAGCTCCCCAGGTATTTGCGGATGCCCTACATTTACAACAAGTCTTCATGAATTTGGCAGTCAACGCTATGGAGGCTTTAAGCGAGCAGCCTGCGGGTCAGGTGCGTGTATTAGAGATTACCACTCGATGGGACAAAGAGCAGTCTTTGGTGGTCGTTTGTTTTAAAGATAACGGGCCGGGCATTGGTTTGGAATTACAAAAGAACATTTTCGACCCGTTTTTTTCTACCAAAGAAAATGGGTCTGGTATTGGGTTGGCCTTGTGTCATGATCTTATTGTTGAACATGGAGGTAAGATCAAGGTCGATAGCAATCCAGAGGGGTCTGTTTTTACTATTTCTATGCCTTGTTTAGTCAAAGCTTAATCAATGGAGGGTGCTCATGACTTCAACAACAACTAGTCCTTTAAGGATACTCGTCGTAGATGATAAGAAAGTGATTCAGGACTTCTTTGATTTTACCCTAGGTTATTACGGGCATCAGATTACGGTGGTGCATGATCCTAACGAGGTTGCCGCGATCGTCAAAGAGAAAATCTTTGATATTGTTTTCTTAGACATGATCATGCCTGATAAGAATGGGCTTGAGGTCTTAAAGGACATCAAAGAGGTTTCTGCGCATCTGCCGATTGTCATGATGAGCGGTTATTCTATCCAGGAACAAAAAGATGAAGCCTTGCGCCTAGGGGCGAGTGGATGTTTAAAGAAGCCTTTTGAGCTTGAAGATATCCGTAAAGTCATTAAACAGATTATTGCTCGGGACGTGTGATGATCTCGATAATTATTCCGGCCAAGGATGAACAAAAGCGTTTGCCGCATTTTTTGAAGCTTGTTATTGATTACTGCCGAGAGACCCCCCATCTTTATGAACTTATAATTGTTGATGATGGCAGCAAGGACCAAACGGCCATTGAGGCGCTTGCTTTTCAAAACGATTTTCCTTCTCTTAAAGTCATCTCTCTTGACCGTAATTATGGAAAAGGTCAAGCGGTAAAGGCGGGTTTTCTTGAGGCCAAGGGGGATATTGTTTTGTTTCTAGATGCCGATGGTTCAACAAAACCGCAGGAAATAGGCCGTCATTTACATTTTTTTGAAGAAGGTTATGACATAGTCGTGGGCTCTAGGGTCTTAAGGGATGGACATGCGAAAGTTGAAGCTTTAGCCTATCGTCGATGGATTGGCACTATTTTTAATTTTTTAGTTTCTCATCTATTGTTAGAGGGGATTAAAGACACCCAATGCGGGTTTAAAATGTTCCGCAGCAAAGCCGCCCAAGATATATTCAAGAATGTGCATCTTAAAGGATTTGGTTTTGATTTAGAGGTATTGTATTTGGCCAAGAAAATGCGTTTCTCTATCAAGGAAGTGGCAGTGAATTGGACACATGTCGATGGTAGTAAGGTGCATCTTCTGAAAGATTCGATAGGTATGTTTTGGAACATGATTCAAATCAAGCGATGGCACCGATGATAAAAAATCTTGAAATTTGGGGTCTGCGTTTAGCGGGCATGCTCATGGTGTTGACGATTATAGCCGCTTTGATCTTGCGTCTGTACAAGATTGACAGCATTCCTTATGGTTATCACGTCGATGAAATGTGTTCTTCCGTGACCATACAATGTCTGGCGACCGAAGGGGTAGACGCGCATAGTCATCCTTATCCGATTTTTGGCCAGACCAATTATGGTACTCCTAAGCCCGCCACCTATATGTATCCTGGAGTCCTCTGGGGGAAGTTATTTGGGTTTGCCGTCCCAAGTCTGCGTTCTTTTTCAGTATGGGCCAATTTCTTAGGGGTGTTAGGTCTTTTCTTCCTCGGTCGATTATTATTGGGAACTACATTTGGACTGTGGGCCGCTTTCCTGGGGGCTATATCACCTTGGGTTTGGGTCATGTCCCGGGTGGCTTTTGAATCTCTATTTGCCCCGACATTCTTTATTTGGGGGCTTTATTTCTTTTTTAGGCGACAAACCTATACGCATTGGGTCATAGCGGCCTTTTTATTTGCGGTCTCCATGTATTTTTATCCTCCCATGCGCCTGCAGGTTCCTTTGATGCTTATGACACTTTGGCTTTACTCTTTGAAGAAATATAAAACGTCCTATTCGTTATGGGCAGTATTCATAATTTGTTTGATACTTCCGTTAATTCCTTTGGTACTTAAAACCTTAAGCGGAGAAATCCAGCAGAGATTTAATGATATCGCCATTTGGTCTCCGGGATATTTAAAAGCCATTGGTAAAACAAATTCATTGAAAGACCTTTTGGGAATTTTCCTAACGAATTATAAGCTTCATCTGACACCTAATTTTTTGCTTTTTAAAGGTGATCCGTCGTTAATACATTCCACAGGACATTTTGGAATTTTAAGCTGGCTGGATATGGCAGCGCTTGTTATGTGTGTAGGATGGGCTCTGTTATTTTGGACAAAGCCTTTAAAGAGGCATAATCCCTGGTTCGAACACATGGGGTTTTTATTATTCTTAATCGTTAACATATTTTTAGGTATTGTTCCCTCCGCGGTGACTAACTCAGAGATTCCAAACACCCTTCGCGTTGTCGGCAGCTGGCCTTTTATGTGTTTATTAAGCGCGTATTTTCTGTATCGACTACAACGGTTGTGTTGGCCTTTGGGTTTGGTGGCCATTACGCTTGGGTTGTTGTTTTTAACGTCGTTTACAAAAGTATATTTTGGGGTGTATCAACAAGAATCCAAGGGGATGTTTGATTATTGGTCCAAAGACCAGGCGGATTCAGCCAAGACCGAGGAGGATTGGACAAAGTTTATGGTTTGGCATTATGACAGGGATTATCACTTCCGGTATTTTCTCATGCAGGAAAGAGCAGATACGTGTTCGTCTTCACTTCTTAAATGGCAGAAGCAAAGAAAGATACTTGATACTCTGCATTATTATCCCCATTGAAAATATTAGCGCTTGGCTTTGTAGATATGGGTGGCTGTTCCAAAGAAGACTTCCGCGGACTCCATGACCGTTTCCGACATCGTTGGATGAGGATGGATGGAAAGCTTAAGGTCGCTTGCCACCGAGCCCATTTCCATGGCCAGCACGCCTTCGGCGATCATCTCACCGGCACCAACACCGACGATTCCAACGCCTAAAATACGTTCTGTTGCAGGATCAATGATGAGCTTGGTTAAGCCATCCTGACGGTCAAGGGTCAAGGCGCGTCCTGATGCTCCCCAGGGGAATTTAACGACGCGCACATCGCGTCCTTGCTTTTGAGCATCACCTTCTGTTAAACCGCACCAGGCAATTTCAGGGTCGGTAAATACAACGGCAGGAATTGCTTGTGGTTCAAAAGCTACTTTGTGTCCGGCAATGGCCTCAACCGCCACACGGCCTTCGTGGGAGGCTTTGTGGGCCAGCATAGGATCTCCGGCAATGTCTCCGATAGCATAAATGTTTTCATCACTAGTACGACGCTGGTCATTGACTTCCACAAAACCGCGGGGAAGAATTTTGACCTTGGTGTTTTCTAATCCTAAGTTTTCCGAATTGGGTTTGCGGCCAATAGAGATAAGAACCTTGCTATATTCATTTTTAAATTCTTTACCTTCTTTATCGGCGAAGGTAACGGTAATGCCGTTGGCGGTTTCTTCCATTTTAAGGACCTTGGTGTCTAACATGATATTCGCGAACATTCCCTTAACACGTTTATTAAGAACATCCGCCAGATCACGGTCCGCTCCAGGTAAAAGGGCAGAGAGCATTTCGACAACAGAAACCTTGGAACCTAATTCATGGTAAACAGTACCGAGTTCCATGCCGATATAGCCACCGCCGATAATAAGAAGAGATTCAGGGACAACGTCCATTTCCAACGCCGCTGTTGAATCCCAGATATGCGGGGATTTGGGGGCAATGGGCAGGGTTGTTGGTCTTGAGCCAGTGGCTAAAATGGCTTTGTCAAAAGTAAGTTCTTGCGTACTGCCGTCTGTCTTCTTAACCTTAAGAGTCGTTGAATTGATAAAGGAAGCTTCGCCTTGGACATATTTGATTTTACGGGCCTTTACCAGTGAGCCTAATCCGCCGGTTAACTTGGTGACAATACCCCTTTTCCAATCACGCAATTTAGTCAAGTCAATCTTAGGGGGTGTATATTCAATGCCGAAATGAGAGGCGTGTTTGGCTTCAGATATAATCTTAGCCGCGTGTAAGAAAGCTTTAGAAGGAATACAGCCCCGATAAAGACAAATTCCACCGGGATTAGTTTCTTTTTCAACGATGGTGACATCCATGCCCATATCAGCGGCTAAGAACGCCGCGGCATAACCTCCGGGGCCAGCCCCGATAACAGTGAGTTTAATATTTTCAGACACTTAAAACTCCTTCTAATGATGATGGATTCTCAAGAGCAGAAGCAACCCAACGGATAAAACGCGCTCCGTCAGCACCATCAATGATGCGATGGTCGTAAGATAAAGATAAAGGAAGCATCAGTTTTGGGACAAATCCTCCGTCGATATATACAGGTTCCATGACGCCGCGAGAGACGCCTAGGATAGCGACTTCAGGCCAGTTGACAATGGGTGTAAAGAAACTTCCCCCGATACCCCCTAGGTTTGAAATGGTAAAGGTGCCGCCTTGAAGTTCTTCGATGGTCGTTTTTCGGTTGCGGGCGCGTTCGGCAATGGCGGTTAATTCGTCGGATATTTGGCCAACGCTTAAGCGGTCTACATTCTTTAATACAGGAACTAACAGCCCGCGGTCTGTATCAACGGCAACGCCGATATTAATGAATTCTTTGTAAATGACCTCATGGGAATTCATGTCGACTGTTGAGTTAAATTGGGGAAATTTTTTAAGTCCTACGGCGATGATTTTGATAAGAAACGATGTAATAGAAAGTTTCTTTTCTGCTGTTGAAGAAGCTTTACGTATGCGTTCAAGTTCAGTAATATCCGCCTTTTCGCATTGGGTCACATGAGGGATACTGTTCCAGGCTGATGATAAATGTTCGGCTGTTTTTCGACGAACGTTACTCATCGCTTCGCGACGTAATGTTCCCCATTTGGTAAAATCGGGTAATGCTTGTTGGCTAATGACGCTTCCTGTTGGAGCCTGTACCCGAGATAAGTTTAAGGCTTTAGAAAATTTCTTAACATCATCAATGGAAATGCGTCCACCAGGGCCGGAGCCAGGTACACGAGCAATATCAATACCAATTTCACGGGCAAAAAGTCTCACAGAAGGCGCGGCCGAAATATCTTTTCGGACAGGTAAATGTCCTATTGTGGCCGTCGGAGCTTCAGCTATAGGAGTTGGGGTGGATACAGGTTTGGGTGATTCAATTTCAGTTTTTGTTGGCGTTACAGCGCTGGCTTGAGTTAAAGGCGCTGACGCCCCAGAGAGAATCTTAAAAATAGGCTGACCCACCTTGATGACATCGCCATTTTTAATCAAAATTTCTTTGATAATACCTTCAGAAGGTGAAGGGACTTCTAAAACAGCCTTGTCTGTTTCAAGTTCGAGGATGTTTTGACCTTTTTTAATGGTTGTATCAACCTTAACAAGGATCTTGGTGACAGTTCCTTTTTCTAAATTTTCCCCTAAAGTGGGAAGCGTCATATCATTTAACGTGGTGACCGTCGATGTTTTTGTCACTGAAGATGGTTCTGGTGTTACTTGAGCGACAGGAATAGGAGTTGTTTTGACTGAATCAGCAACAGGAATAGACGTTTCAGCTAGTGCAGGGGCTGACCCTGCTAAATTAAAAATAGGCTGACCAATCTTGACGACGCTGCCGGATTTAACCAGTATTTCGCTTATGGTTCCGTCCATATTAGAAGGTATTTCAACCACAGCCTTGTCCGTCTCAAGCTCTAGGATGTTTTGGCCTTTTTTAATAGTATCTCCGACCTTGACCAAGATTTTTGAGATGGTTCCTTGAGTGATGTTTTCACCAATTTCGGGTAATTTTAATTCCATAATTAACTCACCAACGGGTTTAATTTGTTCGGGTTAATTTTTAATTCTGCTTTAGCTTTGATAAGGACATCATCAGTGATCTTCTTTTGATCCAATAAGGTCACAAGGGTTGCCCAGACGATATGCTTAGCGTCTACTTCAAAGAAGTCACGTAAGGCTTCACGGCTTTCTGAGCGTCCAAATCCGTCGGTTCCAAGCACGGTAAAGGCGCCTGGTACCCATTGGCGGATGGCATCCGGTAAGGCTTTAATATAATCGGAGGCGGCTATAAACACGCCTTGTTCATTTTGGAGTAATTCGGTCACATAGGGAAGCTTAGCGTTCTTAGTTCCATGAAGCAGATTGTCGCGTTCAATGCCAAGTGCTTGACGGCGCAGTTCATTGTAGCTAGTCACCGACCAGACATCGGCGGCGACATTATATTTTTGCTCGAGAATCTTTTGGGCTTCAAGAACCTGGTTCATGATGGCGCCGCTTCCGAATAAATGCGCCCGAAGATCTGACTGTTTAGCGGATTTACTGAAACGATACATACCTTTGATGATTCCTTCCTTAACATCTGAGGGAAGTGCAGGCATGGGATAGTTTTCATTACCGATACTTAAATAATAGAAGATGCTTTCTTGCTTTTCATACATCCGATAAATACCGTTTCGGATAATGACAGCAATTTCATAGGCAAAAGCAGGATCATAACTGACGACGTTAGGCACTGAAGAAAGCAGGATATGGCTATGCCCGTCTTGATGCTGTAAGCCTTCACCATTTAAGGTGGTACGACCAGAGGTTGCTCCAACGAGAAATCCTTTACATCGCAAATCGCCGGCAGCCCAGACGAGATCCCCTACGCGTTGAGGGCCGAACATGGAATAATAGGTATAAAAGGGAATGGTGTTGATATTATGGGAAGCATAGGCGGTACCAGCGGCGATAAAGGAAGACATGGCGCCTGCTTCGTTGATTCCCTCCTCAAGGATTTGTCCGTCCTTGGCTTCTTTGTAATACATGAGGCTTTCGGAATCAACAGGTTCATACAATTGTCCGACGTGGGAATAAATACCTACCTGGCGGAACAATCCTTCCATACCAAAGGTTCGGGCTTCATCGGGGATGATGGGAACGATAAGTTTTCCAATGTGTTCATCACGAAGGAGTTTGGAAAGCACGCGTACATAGGCCATGGTTGTTGATACAGAACGGCCTTCGGTGCCTTTATAGAATTCTTCAAAGAGTTCTTCCAACGGAGTCGAAAGCGGTGTGGTTTTGGTGTTGCGAAATGGCAGATATCCGCCTAAGGCCTTGCGGCGTTCTTGCAAATATTGCATCTCCGGAGAATCATCGGAGGGGCGATAAAAAGGAGCCTTAGCCACTTCCGCGTCGGAAATTGGGATATTAAAACGGGAACGGAATTCTTTGAGTTCCTGTTCATTAAGTTTCTTTTGGGAATGGGTGATATTCTTTCCCTCGCCGCTTTCACCTAAACCATAACCTTTGATGGTTTTAGCTAAAATGACCGTCGGAGCGCCTTTAAACTCAACCGCAGCTTTGTAAGCAGCATAGACTTTTTCAGGATCATGACCGCCGCGTCGCATTTTCTGGATTTGTTCATCAGAAAGGTTTTTGACCATTTCTAAGAGTTTTGGGTCGCTACCAAAGAATTTTTCTCTGACGTAGGCGCCGGAGGAGACGGAATACTTTTGATATTCACCGTCAACCACTTCGCCTAAACGTCGGGCTAGAAGGCCTTCAGAGTCTTTTTCTAATAACTGATCCCAATCTTCACCCCAAACAACCTTGATGACATTCCAACCAGCTCCGCGAAAGAGGGCTTCTAGTTCTTGAATGATTTTTCCATTACCGCGCACAGGGCCGTCTAAGCGTTGCAGGTTGCAATTGATCACAAAAATTAAATTATCTAGTTTTTCACGGGAAGCCATGGTCAAGGCGCCCAAGGATTCAGGTTCATCACTTTCACCGTCTCCCATGTAAACCCAAACCTTATGATCATCTTTAGCTTTTAGGCCGCGATCTTCCAAATAACGGTTAAACCGGGCTTGGTAGATTCCCATAATAGGGGCTAAACCCATGGATACTGTTGGGAATTGCCAAAAGTTAGGCATAAGCCAAGGATGAGGATAGGAAGATAATCCGCTACTCGACTGAAGTTCTCTGCGAAAATTGATTAAATTTTGTTCATTAAGGCGTCCTTCAACGAAGGCGCGGGCGTAGATTCCTGGGGAGGCGTGGCCCTGGAAATACACTAAATCACCACTAAAAGTGGAGGGATTTGTCTTAAAAAAGTGGTTAAAACCCACTTCATATAGAGTAGCTGAGGAAGCATAGGTTGATATGTGTCCACCTATACCATCAGTGTTTTTATTGGCCCGCACAACCATAGCCATAGCATTCCAACGGATAATACTTTTAATCCTTCGTTCCAATTCGCGGTTTCCAGGAAAAGGAGGTTGCTTTTCTTTTGGTATGGTATTGATATAGGGAGTGTTTAAAGTAAAAGGTAGGGTGACGCCGCTTTCCTGGGCCCGGATTTGCAATTGTTGAAGCAGGTATTGGACCCTCTGGGATGGTCCATTAGAAAGCACATAATCTAAGGACGCCAACCATTCTTTAAGTTCAACATCATCCATGATGTTTATTTTTTTGACATTAGTTTCATCGCTCATACAATTTTTACTCCTTAGTTATTTCGTTCCTTAAGGATGATTTGGACATTTCTTCTAAATCAAAAGCCGATTATTCTAATATGCAAAGTTAAGCTTGGCAAGATTGTTTTTATAATGAAAAAATCGTTCCCTTGCTCGTCAGGAGCCTCGCAAGAGCACCAGTTTATGGAAAGAAACTGGTGCGGAAGGAGGGATTTGAACCCTCAAGGCTTTCGCCATACGCTTCTGAGACGTACGCGTATACCAATTCCGCCACTTCCGCTCTACTACGCTCAAACGTTTTCACGTTTGAGCTACGTAGCAGTAAACATACGAGGTAAAAAAAGAAGTATAACGACATAAGATTTATCTGTCAATCTTCGATTATTAAGTATAGAGACAAATTATAGAGACAAAAATTGGTTTTTTACTAATCTATATGTTATCTTTTAGTATGCCGCACAGAATACTTTGCCCTATTCTATTGGTTTGTTTTTTGACCAATAATTTAATTGTACCTGGATATGCCCAGGCCATCACGGCTTTAGGAGAGCAAGACGTTGGGGCTTCCTTGCGCCTACCAAACCCTGGCGAAATGACACACTTGAGTCCGCAGTTTAATCCCCCGATGCTTAAAGGCATAAAGGTTCACCCTGATAATCCATTTCGATTCGATTTTATTTTAGACATAGGGGATTCCCCCTCTTTAACTAAAGAGGGGGTTAGGGGGAGTTTAAAAGAAGAATCAACGAAACTCATCAAATATTTCTTAGCATCTATAACCGTTCCTGAAAAAGATCTCTGGGTGAATCTCAGCCCATACGAGAAAGACCTCATCATTCCAAAGAGCTTTGGTTTAACCGAAATGGGCCGAGATCTATTGGCAGAAGATTACATGCTTAAACAAATCACCGCAAGTTTGATTTATCCCGAGGAAGAAGTGGGGAAGAAATTTTGGAAGCGAATATACGCAGAAGCGGCAAAGAAGTATGGCACGACGAATATCCCCGTCAATACGTTTAACAAGGTGTGGATTATCCCCGAGAAGGCGGTTGTGTATGAGAACGCGAAGGCGGGAACTGCTTACGTTGTGGAATCAAAATTAAAAGTCATGTTGGAGGAGGATTATTTATCGTTGGAAAAGAACAGCGTGTCATTGCGAGGAGCGAGTGAAACGAGCGACGAAGCAATCTCAACAAGAACAACCAATCCAAATAAGATTGCTTCCCTGGCCCGTCTTGCAGACGTTCCAGGACGGGCACCCCCTGCGGGGGTTCGCAATGACACCAAGGGTATTAGCGCCCTTGGTAGTCAGATAGTCAGAGAAATAGTTATTCCTGAGTTAACCACCGAGGTAAACGAAGGCAAAAACTTCGCCCAACTTCGCCAGGTCTACAATTCGCTGATTCTAGCGACGTGGTACAAGAAGAAAATCAAAGATTCAATCCTAGCTCAGGTGTATGCGGACAAAAACAAGGTCGCGGGGATTACCATTAATGATGTAGGAGCGGGTTCTAAACCCGCCCTAGAAAGGGCACCCACAAGGGGTGCCCCTACGGAAATATTGGACACCAATGCCATCTACCAACGCTACCTCAAAGCCTTCAAAAAAGGCGTATACAACTACATCAAGGAAGAACAAGACCCTATAACGCAAGAGATAGTGCCGAGGAAATATTTCTCAGGTGGAGAAGTATTGTTTGGTGTTGGCTCTATTTTAAAAGCAAATCCTGCCATGCCCACCCAATTAAACCATGGGGATTTGGCTGTTGTGGCTATGGAGATTCAGCAGGCACAAAAGGAGAAAATACAAAAATCTGCGAACCCTGCGATGATGGTTAATGAAGAACAATATTTAGCGGAATTACTTCATAAGCATTACTATCAAAGTGAATGGTTGGCCGGAAAGATTAATTTTTTTATAAAAAATAAATTTTTTCCTTCCAACAACACAGATAGTCTAGATAGCTTCATCAGGCTATTTTTACGTGAAGCATTAGAACATCCCGAGAAATTTAAAGGTAATGCTGAGCCATATCAGTCAACTTATGCTGTTCCGTTATTGGATATGGTGACGACAGCGGTGCTTCGTGAATTTAGAGAAGGAGCTTCCTCTCGCTTGAATGCGGCAAAAGAATATTATGAAACACGCATATCTTTTTTTAAAAAGATTTTAAGCATATGTCATCCCAGAGATCAAATAAGAATATCTGAGATTATACAAAGCTTTCAAAATGAGTATAGGTATGTTGTTTTCTTTCGGCAAAGACAGTATCAATTCTTCCAGGAATCCGAATCCGATGTTTCTAATGAACGATTAATTGAATCTGTTGAAAACTTTCGTCGTATGGTGGGGCCTTTATTCCTTAATAATGTGAGGGATAAGTTTAATTCAGGCAATGGAACATTTGAATTCACAAGTGTCAATTTTCCAGGAGTCACTTTTGAAATATTCCGCAATGGAAAATTAAATGTGCGGGGGGCTCTGCATAGAGATGAATTGATTCACCCAAAAGAGCGTCAGGAAGAATTAAATCAGATTGTTTTGATTTTTAACAGTGGATTGTTCTTGCATCAAAGGATGTTTAAGCGATTCCATCAGATGGACGAAGCTTTTATACAAACGACAACAGGGCAAGAAAATAATGAAATATTAAAGGAATTTTATAGGGCCGAAGAAGGATTTTTTAAAGAAAATTCCAGGCTATTAAATGCCTATGCGCGAGTCCCTCAATTAAATGATTCTTTTATCAATTATATTTTGGCGACGTTAGGGTTTGAAAAAACAGCTGAGCAGTGGCAAGCATCAAAGGATAAATTAAGACCTTGGATTAAAACGGATAATGCGTTATATGACCGGGCAATGGTGGGGCCAAATCCAGCGATGATTAATACAGTATGGAAAACCACAAACATTAATAATCACGACCCTCGAAGGTTTCTCTATACGGTTAAGATGTCTCACTTAGATAAATTATTGAACCTTAAGGAAAGCAAAGATGAATATTATTCCGCAAGTTTAGTTAGTCAGGATTATTTAGCGACCGTTGCTAATCGTAGAATAGGATTGATTTTAGATTTTCCTGAAAATGAGTTGCTAGCTGTCTTAAAGCATATGCATAGTGATATTGTTACAGTGGGTTTAAAGACTTTGGAGGGATTAAAGGTTTTTCTCGGACAACATTTACAACATACAAAACAAATGGATTTGGGAGAAGAAGATAATATTTTATTTGACAGAGTTTCAGAAGGGGATAAACCACTAACATTAACACCGGAAGAATTAATCCAAAAAACGAGTGTGAATAAACCCTCAAGTGGGTATACCCGCAATAATGAAATTATTATTCGTAACACTAAGAATTTAAAAGTAAGTGCGGCTATTATCATGGTAAAAGACGATGAAGAAATGCAAACGAATTTAGAATTTTTAAAAACTCTTGATGTTTATAAAGAGATTTTTGCTGCCATTAAAGCCGGTTTACCTGTTGTGATAGTTGGTGATAAAAATGCAGAGTTATTAGGAAAAAAAACCGGAGGGTTATTGGACGCCAAACGTGCTTTTATTGAAGCTTTTCCAACAGCAGAGGAGATATCTCCGTGGAGATTTGTAGTACGACCTTTAGCAAAGGAGGTTTTAGGGGAAAGAAATGCTTCGAATCCAGCGATGAATTCTGCTGGGGAAGAACAGCAGGGTTATGAAGTTGATAGCAATGTTTTATATTCCAACGAATCCACTTATGGTATTAAGTTTAAAGAATTATATGATTTAGCGCTGCAAGAGACGCAATCGGGAAGTGATCTGACTTTGGCAGACATGCCTGAAAATCTTTTTGCTCCAGGGGCCAGTGAGAAATTACGACAGTTCTATGCTCGTAAAAATGCAATAGTCAGAAGTCATTTTAGAGTCTTATTAACAGCGGCATTGTTGAGACTGGAGAAAAAGCAATGGTCTAGCGCAGATTTAGAGAATGAGGGGGATCGAGTTTCAGGAAGGCTCTTTCATGAAGTTCCAAATCCAGCGATGGTCAAAACTCCTGATAATGAGCCACACAGTACACAAGAAATGCTTTCGAAAATTCCTGATGAAATGGAAATTAACGGCCGGGTCTTTAAAATGGTTCCTCTGACCAAGGCCTTGTTATTAGAAAAACCAGACGACTTCTTTAGGTTACAAAATTCTATTGCGGCCAATGTCACCTGGACAAAAGAACGGGATGTTATTGGCATAGCGCAGGATCATCCGAGTCAAGACGGTCCGATTAAATTTAATGAGGGCTATGGCAGCTATGCGCTTATGGATTACAATAAAAAGGACTCCAATGGTAACCCTGGCCTGCCTGTGGCAGAAACAATTTTTAGCCGCACAGATAATAGGCCGGATCATATTTATTTAGAGACCCTAGCGGTATTGCCTGAACTTCAGGGTCAGGGCCTGGCATCGTGGCTGTTATTAAAATCATTTGCTTATATTCGTCAGAACCATTCTGAATTGGCGTATGCCTCTTGGAGGACAAGAAAAGAGTTAGATAAAGATGAGTTGAAGGACCCAAGAATTGCTTCATCGGCCAATGCAGTTGCCTATTATGAGAAGATTGGCGCAGAGCGGGATGAGGGAGATAAGCATGAATTTCCAAGAGGAGAAATCCCTCCGGATGAACAGAGGCTCCCCAAAGATCAACTAAAACCCGGCACGATAGAAGGTAGATGGCATGTTGCCTTTAGGATAAACTTAAATCAATTAGACCGACTGTATAAGAATTATCAAAGCAAGCTAGGAAAAAGGGGACAGTCCCCTTCAACTTCCCCTGCAACGAATTCCGCGATGTTATATACAGCTCCAACCGGGGTTCAATTAACTCCTCAAGATGTAGTTAGATTGAACCAAGAGGCGTATTCCGCTGCCGCATTTAAATTTGACCAAAATTGGTCAGAACCTACACCGGAGATTAAAGGTTTTATGGATCAAGCTGTTCAAGAGGCTCAAGTAGATGGTGTGATAGTGGATGCGGGTACTGCAGCAGGTAAATCTATTGGCTATTTTAATCAGATAACAAAAAAAGAGATAGTTGCTGTAGATAATGTTGCCAACATGCTTGAGATAGCAAAAAAGAGATACCCCAGACATAAATTTCTAAATATGGATATTACGGATATGTCTCCTTTAAGAGCAGAGTTTCCTAATGTCTCTCTTCTTTGGGCGGACGCGGTATTGCTGCATTTTCCAAAAGAATTAGCGCCAAAGGTTTTGAAGGAGTTTAAAGAAACCTTGGCACCTGGTGGAGTTCTTGCCCTAACAACTAAATTAGGTGAAGGATGGGATTTTGAATCAAATCCGACATATGAAAAGGCGAGATTTTTTACATATTATCAAGAAAAAGAATTAAAGGAGTTGTTGACCCAGGCAGGTTTTGTAGATGTGAAAGTGAGAATTCAACAAAGGTCTCGACGTACGAAACCAGGGGCGAAAAATGATTATTGGATTTATGCATTAGCTAAAAAGCCATTGAAATCTGGAGAAAGGGAAAGGGGACAGTCCCCTTCAACACCTTCAACAACGGAACCAAATTCAGCGATGAATGCTAGGCCCGGTATATCAAGAAGAAGTTTTTTACCGAGGTTTTTAGCTGGGGCCACAGCGCTTGCTTTAAGTCCTTTAGACTTATTATCTCAGTCAACTAATAATGTCGTCGACATTAAACCTAGAGAAATCATTTATCCCAAAACAAATACCCCGGTGCTTTTGGAGAGTATGGGGCATAGGGACCCTTTAGAAGCAGGGAAAGTGGACGCAAGGGTTGCCAAAATCATAGAAACTGTCAGAAATAACACGGCAACGCCCCAAGAGATAAAAGATTTTAGGGAATATTTTGAAGAAAAGCTGGCTAGCCCATGGAATGTTTCTGTTGTTAAAAATTTCAGATCCCAGATCAAAAGAATTGAACAGGCAATCACCGAGCGGGGAGTGAAAGTGATTTGTTTTGAACAAACAGTGGAGGTCCTGCTTAACGCGCGAATCAATGCCGGAGCACAAAAAGAATTGGCAAAAATATTAAAAATGGCAGGGGCAGAGGATGCCCAGCAGAAAGCGGATGATTTTATGTTATTGGCCTACGCGCCAGTGGTGTACATGGTAATGCATTTAGATGAGCATAAGGCGATCAATGATGTGGATTTAATGCCTATTGATGACACAAAATTAAATGAGCAAACCGGGGTTTATCTTAATGAGTATGAACAAAAGGCCAAAGAGTTATCGACCAAGACGGTTACTATAGAACAGAAAAGCAAGCTTGAGGAGCTTATGAAACAAATTGATTTTTCTGGAAAACCCGCTTCAGTAGGTCAGAGGCAGGATATATTGGATGCGTTTAAATCTAATCCTGTATTATCTAAGGAGGTCATTGAACTTATAGATACGTTTGAGAAATATCTTGATTATCGCGGACCTAAGCGTCATGAGCATATGGAAAAAATGGTCAGGTTGAGTTTAAAAGAAAAGCCAGTGACAACGCTTGTTCATGCTGGGAAATTTCATATCGATTATTTGGAAAATAATCTTAAGCTGCCTGATCGGGCGATGACAGGGACAGAAAGGGGACAGTCCCCTTCAGCGGCCAGCCGGGCGATGAACTCATATACAGTAAAATCAGGTGACACGTTAGAGGCCCTTGCCCAACGATGGGGCCTATCTCGTCAAGAACTAATGGACTATAATGAAATACGTAAAATTCGTAAACTGGTGCCTGGAGAAGAATTACTGTATCCATCAATTTATAAGGTCAGAACAGGTGATACATTAATGGGGCTTGCCGAACGATTGGGTTTATCTCTTAAGGAGCTCATGTCCCGTAATGCAATGCTTGAAATAAGGGATCTTGAGCCAGGAGAGAAATTATATGTTCCATCTAATAAGGCGATGATAGCGGCACAAAGAGAAAGGGGACAGTCCCCTTCAACTCAAAGAGGCGGGATTGACCTTACCTCCGATAAAGCTATGCAGGTCAAGAATGAAGGTCAAGGAGGGATTAGGTTTAACATGGATCCTGCCATGATCCAGCAACTAGAGAAGTCTCCAGGCTTTTATCCGAAGATTTTCAACATTACTTCACTGATTGATTTGAGAGGTTTTCTTGAATCTAATTGAAAAACGAGTTGAAATCAGGCAATAATTTTGATAAAATTGGCAATAGCTTGAAAAATTTTGGCAATAGATAGCAGTATTTTGGCAACAGCTTAAAAAATTCTGGCAATAAAGAATCAATTTTTGGCAAAGGATAATAATTTTAGCAATAAAACAGTGAATTTTGGCAATATAAGGTTTAAGTAGAGCTTTAAGTTCAATTTATAGTTTTCTATATTGTTCATTATCATATATTTATGTAATATTCAGCACAGAATGGTTTGAAAACGTTTAAAATTGGCAATAAAAACCTAAATTCTGGCAATTGATAATAAATTTTGGCAATGAAATAACTAATTTTGGCAATGGCTTGAAATATTTTGGCAATTAAAAGTGTGTTTTTGGCAATTGATTATAATTTTGGCAATAAAATGACGAATTTTGGCAATTGTGCTAAAAATACCGTTAAAAAGGAGGTTTAGAGTATGCCAGGAGCTTATGAGAGAATCATGAACCACCTTAAAATCCAACAACAGCCAGTTACCTCTAAACAAATCTCAGAAGATTTAAAGATACCTCGCAGAACGGTCAATGACATTCTTCATATTTTAGTGGCTGTAGATGAAGCTGTGAAAACTAAAACAAAATATAGCCTGCCTCCTCCGGTTGACCCTGCGACCATTGTTGACATGAGTAATATCTTAAAATGGGTAGAGCAAGGCATGTCTGGCGATGAAATCGTCAAACGCGTCAAAGAGGCGTATTCTATATGAATTTTTCAATTGAAAAATAATCACATTTATTCTTGTGAGGCTATGCTATAATTTTTTATGGATTTTGAGGCGGTTTCCAAAATAGTTTTTGATCAATTTAGCAAACAGCAGGTGCGATTCGCCATTATTGGTGGGTTTGCGATGCACGCAGCGGGCTTTGCTAGAGCTACGGCAGATATCGATTTCTTAGTGCACCATGAAGATGTTGGTAAGGTTAAATCAATTTTGACGGCCTTTGGTTATGATATTGGGCATGAGAGCAAGGATGTTATTAATTTTTGGGGTCAATTAAAGCCCTTAGGTGGAATTGATTTTATAATTGCGCATCGTAAATATGCTTTAAGTATGCTTGAAAGAGCTAAGCCTTACGAGCTTCTTCAATATATGGTTCGGGTGGTTATGCCGGAAGATATCATTGGTCTAAAGTTGCAAGCTATTGCTAATGATCCCTCAAGGTACATGCAGGATATGGGGGACATAGAATGGTTATTGAAGAACCATCGTGAAAGTTTAAATATGGATATTTTGAGGGAATATTTTGGATTGTTTGATAAACTCTCGGAATTAGATAGATTTCTTGAGGTGGACTGATGCTCAGTAACGAAGAAAAGAATGAAATGTTGCTAGATGCTAAAGATCTAAAGCGTAAAGAAGCCTTTGCCCAAGCACGGCATAGATCTCTGCAACCTATGAGTTGGTTGCACTATTTCCAATTTTTAAATAGTCTAGAGCTTTTATTCCCATCTTCTGCTAGACCCCATAAGATTACGGGTAGCCAATTTAAGCTTTAAATGATTTACAAAGCAGTTAATCGACTTTAGGCTTTGCATGAGCGAAAAGAGAGTGTTATTATTAATTTATGGAAATTTTCTACGGAGAAGTTTTTAAGGCACTTAACAAAGCACAAGTTAAATATGTGATTGTTGGCGGGGCCGCAGTTATCCTGCATGGTTATCCTCGTGCAACGAAAGATTTGGATCTTATTGTCTATTTACGTGACAAAAATCTAGAGAAATTATTTAGCGCTTTAAAATCAGTGGGCTACAACCCCAAAGTACCAGTCACTAAAGAACAATTTAAAGATAAGAAACAAAGAGAATTGTGGAAAAAAGAAAAAGGAATGATCGTTTTTTCATTTGTAGAGAATAAACCACCTTTTAAGCTTATTGACATGTTTGTGGATGAGCCTTTTCCATTTAATGAAATTTATAAGAATCGTGTCTATGCCGATATTGATACAATTCAGGTGCCTTTGATTAGTATCGATCATTTGAAGAAATTAAAAAAAGCCGCTGGCCGCCCACAGGACCTCATTGATATTGTTCAATTAGAGGCCATTCAAAGGATGCAACGATGAAACAAAAAATAAAATTTAAAATGAGCGATATTTCTGTGTACGAGCATCTGGAACATCATGTCAAGAATACGACCTATACTCATCGATGGCAGTTGCTTCAGCAGATGAGTGAATTTATTTGGCTTTCAAGAAAAAATAAACTTATCAAGCCGTCTTCCAAGTAGTTTCCATGCTAACCATTTCCTTTCAAACTGCTTTTATTGCTATCTCCCAAATATTTTTTATGGGGGCTGTGGGGTTTGTTTTGGTGCGCCAAAAGATTGTGGACGAGGCTGGATTAAAAATGCTCTCGTGGCTGAGCATTAATATTGTCTTTCCTTTCTTTATTTTTAACCAGATTGTCAGCAATTTTAATCCTTCTTCCCAATCGTATTGGTGGTCGTATCCTTTAATTAATACAAGCTTGGTGATGACGGGACTCTTGGTCACTGGACTACTGGCAATTTTATTTCGCAAGAAAAATCCTCAAGAATGGATGGCTGTTTGTGGCTTTCATAACGCTGGGTATATTCCTGTATTGTTGGTGGCTGTGCTGCCATTAGGTCAGAAGGCCCACGAGTTTTATGCCTATGTGATTTTGACTATTATCGGGTTTGATATTTGTTTGTGGTCGATAGGGGTATGGTTAATGGCCTCCGGTAAGAAATCAATACGGAGCCATTTAAAGAGCATACCTTGGGCGCCGTTGTTGAGTATGTTTTTAGCATTTAGTGTGGTGCTTTTAGGATTTAAAGGGTTTTTCCCTGAGCTTGTGATGAAGCCGGTCAAAATTATGGGAGACAGCGCCTTGGCCATTGCGATGCTCACCATCGGCGGGAATCTGGCCTTGACGCGTTTTCATCACTTTCAATGGAAAGAAGTATCCTCGGCGATTGTTATTAAATTGTTCCTTTTGCCGACCCTAGCACTTTTATTTTTATATTTGTTTCATGTGCATAGCCTGTGGGGATTTATTTTGGTGGTGCAGGCCTCTATGCCCACGTCTGTGACATTATCTATTCTGGCGCGTCATTATGATAACCCTAGGCAGGATTTGATTAACCAAACTATTTTTTTAACTCATTTGCTCTGCGGCTTGACGATTCCTTTATTTCTGGGATTATATTAATGAACACATGAGTTACATAAAGCCGTAGGCGATGTAACTCATAGTGTGAATTAACCCTGCGTAGCCCAACGCGAAAGCATTTGGGCGAAGCAGGATGGACAGCAGATAACTCTATGACAATCATCGCTACCAATAAAAAAGCCTATCATAATTATAACCTGCTCGATAAATTCGAATGCGGGCTTATGCTCATTGGTCCCGAGGTAAAATCCTTGCGTAATGCGCAGGCTTCCTTTACGGATAGTTACGCCCATATCGATAAGGGAGAGCTTTACTTGTATAATCTTCACATTGTTCCTTATGCCCAGGCAAGTTATAACAACGTGGACGCTGTTCGGGCCCGTAAACTTCTTGTGCATAAAAGAGAAATTGAGCGTCTAACAGGGCTTATGACCCGTAAAGGTCTTACCTTGATTCCAACCAAGCTTTATTTTAATAAACGTGGATTTGTCAAAATTGAAATCGCGGTTGGGGAAGGCAAGAAGCTTTATGATAAACGCCAGGACATTAAAAAGGCGGAAGTCAAACGGGAAATTAGTCGTGCCGTCAAGCAGAGGAACAATTAATGAATGCCCGCAAAATTCTTTTGCTGGTATTGTTTCTGATCATTGTAGTTTTTGAGTTAGTTTTAAGTGCCTTCCTCGTCCTCGACCGGCGTATGGTCATTGGCCACGACGGTTTTGAATTGCTTGCCCAGCAATGGTTTTTTATCAATAGCAAGGTGTCTAACCATCAAATCCCTTTGTGGACGCCCTACATGGCCCACGGGACCCCTACCTGGTGGTATTTTCTTTACAGTCGTATCGATATATTTACCAACATCGTGATGGTGTTTTCTCATTGGATTAAGGACCTTAATTTTTTGGTCCTTTATTACGCGGGTTTGCTTTTTGATAAATTTGTGCTTTTAGTCGGTGTTTGGCTCTTGGCCAAAAGATATTTCCAAAACCCTGCGACGGTATTCTTTGTGGCCAGCACCGTGATGGCAACCACGGTGACCTTCTCTCAGAATTCGTTTACGTTGGTCATGTTTTACATCTTGCCTTTAATTATTTATTTGCTGCATCGATTCTTTGATTCTTGGGATTGGAAATGGTTGTTTCTCACGGTGTTTTTATTTTGTACAGTCAGCATTAATGTGTATTACTTTATTCCTATCATATCCTTAGCTGTGTTTTTGTATTTCTTCACTTATTATTTCTCTGGGGGGATGACACTCTTTAAAGGATTTAAAATTACGGTCAAAGACCTTGGCTGGATTATCCTGACCTTGCTTGTCGGGTTTGTGTTAGCGGCAATTTATTTTCTTGGCCATGATCCTTTGATTTTTTGGCATTCCAGCGGCAGGGAAGCTGGGGGGATTTCTTCGTTGAATGCTTTCTTATATTACGGACGAGGCGCTGATTTAAATAAATGGTGGGAACTCTTGCTTGGGATGTCGCCTCAGTTGGATTATACGCTTTATATGGGACTGTTAAGCCTTCCGTTGGTGGTCCTGGGCGCTTTATTAGGTAAGAACAATAATAAATATCCGTTTGTGTTGGGAGCAATCTTCTTTTTGTTCTTTTCATTGGCCACACCTGTGAGTGTTGCCGGCTATTATCTATGGCCACTCATGAAGTTTTACCGACACATTAGTTATGTGGCCCCTTTGATTAAGTTGTATATGTGTTTTATCGCGGGATTTGGTTTTGAACAGTTGTTTTTTCATGAAAAGAATCAAGATTCCAAGGCAATATTGTATAAAAGTTTATTAGCCGTTTTTTTACTTTCATGCAATGGCCTGTTTTTATGTGCCATGGTTATAAATCCTCAAATAGCGGATTTTATTTTGCATCAAATCGGCGGAGTGAAGATACTAGATTGTTTTTCGCTTTCTTTTGTGTCTAATACCTTGCGTTACATGGCGGTGCTTTCATTTTTTGGGGCAGTTATTTTCTTCGTTAGGCCTTTTGTCAAATTCCCTCGGTATGCTTTTTCTTTTTTGTTGGTCTTTATGATTTTTCACTGCTTGGATGTATATTGGTATGCGTATCAACAAATCCAATTGCGTACTTTTAAAATGACACAAGCTCAATATGCGCTTCTAAATTTTCAAAAGATTCCTTTTGTGAAACGCCGGTTACCAGAGAAGATCATTATTAATCCCAGAGAAGAACTGGTCAATTCTTTGCAAGGGACGATTTGTGACACCGCCAGTAATTTTACCTTGAGCGAACATGTAAAGCCAAAATATAGGTCTGATTTCTATCTTAAACCCTTTGATGATTTATTTAAGGTTTTTAAGTATGATATTAAATCATCGCTTCTTTTAAAGCTGGCAGGTTCTACTGAAGATAAGATCCAATTCTTCTCTCAAGCATATCCTGTTTCTAAAGAGACTATTTCTTTAGCCATGAGGGATAAAACCTATGCGGGGGACATTCTGTTTTACCAATTCCTAAATAAATCTTTATCCCAAGTGAAAGTAAGTCCTCTAGACCTGTCCCAGAACCAGCGTCTTACAATACCTTATGAAGTTAGTGTGTTTAGTCCCAATGAAGTCATAATTAACGTGGATACTAAAAATCAATCTGGTCTTTGGATGCAGTATTGTGATGTATGGAACTCCTCGTGGAAGGCAGAGGTTAATGGCCAGCCTCAGGAAATTTACATCGGGAATTTAGCTTATAAGGCTTTGCCTTTAGAGAAAGGGAAAAATACCGTCCGTTTTTATTGCGAATCAAGGACGGTGAGTTGGCTATATTCTTTCTTTATGATCAGTTCTTTATTTTGGGTGATTCTTTTGGGTTGGTTGGTGGTGGTTTGAAATGGTGAGCCCTACTAAAGTAATTCTATTTTAAATAAAAGCTGCGTATAATTTTTTGATCACAAGGGTTTAAATTTCTAAGATCTCTACTAAAAATGCTTTTGGGCAAAAGCTCTTCCTGATCCAGATTTTAAGTATAACTCAAACTCTCTAGCTTTATTCTCATCAGTAAAAGCAAAGAAATTTCGTAATTTCCATGGTTGATATTTTGAAGTGTGAGTGACTTGTCCATTATTGTGAGCTTCGAGACGTCTAAATACATCAGAGGTGAAACCAGTATACTTTTGTTCAGAATATTTTATGGATTGGAGTCTATAAACGTAATACATATCATGAATTCATTTCTTCGCCTTCGCTATGATAATTTTGCTGGCCTGCCAGCCGAAGCTGTCAGCAGTCCTCCTTCGTCTACCTTCGGTAGACTACGGCGGACAGCCTTCGCTATGATAATTTTGCTGGCCTGCCAGCCGAAGCTGTCAGCAGTCCTCCTTCGTCTACCTTCGGTAGACTACGGCGGACAGCCTTCGCTATTTTAATTCTGACAGCGAAGGCTGGTGGAGGTGCCGGGAATTGAACCCGGGTCCTTGGATGTCGAAACTTAAGCCTCTACGTGCATAGTCGGTCTTTTTTAAAACTCACTCCGTTTTTCCTAGACCAACAAAGTATAACGGAATTAGTCTTCGAAGATCTTGTCCTTCTGAAGAAGACATTCAAAAGAACCAGCCTGCTTTTTGACTGTTTATTCCACTAGCAGGCGTTGCGGGTAAACAGGCTTAGTTACGGTGTAACTAAGGCTTAGCGGGCCATCGCTGGTATGGCCTGTTGAGCAACTAACCCTGTTACGGGCAAGAAGCCAAACGTAGGATTCAAACCAACGGATGGAACCGTATGTTCATTATTCGCGTTAGCGTTTAATTTGTGCCTGGATTGTTATCGCGGCCAACCAAGCTTCCGCGGCACGCCACTTAAATCTGAGCAACGCAAGTCGAGACCAATCACCCCCATATATGAAAGAACAGATAGATTACGTAGGGTTTAAAACTGTAGACAGTATACGTGTAATCTATGGATTTTGCAAATCTTTGCTGGGGACGATATTTGAAAATTTGCAAAATCTTTAAAAGAACGTATACTGTCACTAATTTTTAATTCTTCAATTGATTCTATTATTTAATACAGGGTACGTTTAATATTCATGAATAAAATTTCTTCAACTAAATATTCTCAAGCAGAAATACAGCAATGTATCGATGTTCTTGAGGATCTAATCAATAATAGCATTGAGATAGCTCAGTTGTCTCATGAACAAAGGATTGCCCTTTTACAGGCAGCAGGTCGTTTGTCCCGTCCTCATCGCGAAGAATTCCGTCAAAGAAAAAAGGTCGCTAAAAAGCTAAGACAAGAGAAATTCCATCAGCATGAACGTGGTGTGCGGGCCGCAACAGGCATTCGCAGTGCCCGTCAGGCAACAGTATTTTCCGCTCCTTTACAAATTACCGATGCGAGTACACAAAAGTCGTTAGTGTTATTAAAGCCTCGTTTTTGTTATGTGTGTAAGGAATCTTTTAATCAGGTGCATTTCTTTTATGATTCGATGTGTCCTTCATGTGCCGAGTTTAATTACGCCAAACGGTTTCAAACAGCGTCATTAGAAGGGCAGGTAGCCCTCATTACAGGGTCTCGTTTAAAGATTGGGTATCAGGCCTCATTGATGATGCTGCGTGCCGGGTCGATGGTGATTGCCACCACACGTTTTCCTGTGGATTCAGCTCTGCGCTATTCCAAAGAAAAAGATTTTGACCAATGGAAGGGGCGTCTGCATATTTATGGGTTGGATTTGCGCCATACCCCAAGCGTTGAATTATTTTGCCGTTATATTGAACAAAACTATGATCGTTTAGACATCTTGGTTAATAATGCGGCTCAAACCGTCCGTCGACCGCCAGGTTTCTACGCTCATTTAATGGCCAATGAACTGCAATCTTTTGAAGATTTACCGGCTCATATTCAGGCCTTACTTCGTCCTTTTGAAATTTGTAAAAATAGACTAACCTCTGAAATTAAATCTAGCTCAACAGAGCTGGCGCCCGCACTTTCTTGGGGCGGGAAACTAATGGGCATGGGATTAAGCTCCTCGGCTAAGCTTTCACAGATTCCTTATGTTCATGATCACAACATACCCGCCGAGAAAGTTTTCCCCAAGGGAAGGTTGGATGCTGATTTACAGCAGGTGGACCTTAGAGCAATGAACAGTTGGCGACTAGTGCTGGGAGAAATTTCAACGGCTGAGATGATTGAGCTTCAATTGGTTAATTCCATCGCCCCATTTGTTTTATGTAATAAATTAACGGATATGATGAAAAGAGACAATACGGGGAAGAAACATATGGTCAACGTATCGGCGATGGAAGGTAAGTTCCACCGATTTACCAAGACGGACCGTCATCCGCATACCAATATGGCCAAGGCGGCGCTTAATATGCTTGTACGTACTTCAGCGAGCGGTTTGGAAAAACATGGAATTTATATGAATGCGGTTGACACCGGATGGGTGACGGATGAAGACCCTATCATTTTTGCCGAGCGCAAGAAAGAAAATGAAGATTTCCAACCTCCTTTGGATATTGTCGATGGAGCCGCACGGGTGTGTGATCCATTCTTTAATGGTATCCTGACCGGCAAACATTGGTCAGGTAAATTTTTGAAGGATTACAATCCGGTTGATTGGTAGATGGGCCTGAGGGCCTGAGGGCATGGGGATTTTTGTTTCTGGCCAAATCGGATAGGACATGTTAAAATCTCCCACAAATTCGACGGTTAAGGACGATTCCTTCAGAAACACAGCGTTTTTAAGTTACCTTCCTTAAATTACTTAAATGAGAAGTGTCAATCATGTCATTTTCTTTACTGGGAATAAATAAAGATTTTTTACGTTCCATTGAATTAGCAGGGTATGAACAGCCTACGGATATTCAACAAAAGGCCATTCCTGTTATTTTAAAAGGGCAGGATTTAATCGCCCAGGCCAAAACAGGAAGTGGGAAAACAATTAGTTTTGTTTTGCCGATCCTGCAATCTTTTGAAGATTCTAGAGAGAATAAACGTAGAACTCTTAAAGTTTTGATCTTAACGCCTACACGGGAATTAGCCATGCAGGTAGCCGGTGTTATAAAACTTTTTGGAAGGAATTTATCGAGCCCTCCAAGGACGATTGTCTTGATAGGAGGGCTTAATATTAATATGCAGATAAGGAATCTCCATCATGGGGCGGATATTGCGCTGGCAACACCAGGACGTTTGTTGGATATAGTCAGGCGTAATGAAATCAACCTATCTTCTTTGGATGTATTAGTGATCGATGAAGCGGATAAAATGTTGGATATGGGATTCACCGACGAGGTAGAACAGGTTCTTAAAGCTTTGCCTACTCAAAGGCAGAATTTATTATTTTCGGCCACCATGGATGAGTCTCTCGTGGCCTTAACGCAGAAGTTTATGCGTAACCCCGTAAGAATTCAGGTTGAGCAAAAGGGACCTACGGTTGAAACCATCCATCAAAGAGCGATTGAGGTGAGTAGAAATAATCGAGGGCCGCTGCTGAGGCATTTGATCAATACCCAAGGATGGGAGCAGGTTTTGGTTTTTGTCGCGAGTATTCAAGGTGCAGATATTCTTGCCGCCAAATTGACAAGAGCTGGAGTTTTAGCAAGCACTCTTCATGGGGGGATGACGCAGGCTCAGAGGACCTTGGTGTTAAAGGAATTTAAGGACAAGACGATCAAGGTGCTTGTTGCAACCGACATCATTGCCCGAGGGATTGATATTGATCAATTGCCGTGTGTGATTAATTATGATCTTCCTCGTTCACCAAACGATTATATCCATCGCATTGGAAGAACAGCCAGAGCAGGAAAAAGTGGTGTTGCGGTTTCGCTGATTGGTCATGAAGATAAGGCGCACATGACCTTGATAGAAAAAAGAATACGGATACGTCTAACGAGAGAAAGTATTAAAGGCTTTGAATTGACAGGAGAAGCTTTGCCTCAAGAAAAGGGCAAGGCCCCTGTGAAGGGCCATCGGATGAGCAAGAAGGACAAGGCCCGCGCCTTGGCCTTAAAGGAAGGACAATAGTTTGAACGCATCTAAAGGATTTAAAAGTTTAGGGTTGGCAAAGGAAGTTTTGTCTAATTTAGATTCTTTGGGATATCTAACGATGACTCCTGTGCAAGAGCAGGCGTTGCCATTTATCTTAGAGGGCAAGGACCTTATCGCTCAGGCGAATACAGGTAGTGGAAAAACAGCGGCGTTTGGGTTGGGGATTTTGGCTAAAATAGATGCGTCTTATCATCAGCCACAATCCTTGGTGCTTTGTCCGACTAGAGAACTGGCTCAACAGGTTTCTCTTGAAATTCGTCGACTAGCCAGAGCGACAAGCAATATTAAGATATTATCGCTCTACGGTGGCGTCGAAGAAAAACACAAGGCTAAATCTTTAGAGCAAGGGGCGCATATTGTTGTGGGGACTCCTGGGCGTATCAAAAAGTTATTGGAAAAAAAAGAACTGAATCTCGATGGGTTAAAGGTATTGGTCCTCGATGAGGCTGATCGTATGTTGGAGTTAGGATTTATTGATGATATAAATGCGATTGCGGCCTTTAGCCCGTATAATCGACAGACCTTGCTTTTTTCGGCGACCTTCCCTCATGGTATTAAGACACTCAGTGCTTCTATTCAAGATGAGCCTGCTCAGGTGACGGTGGATTCTCAGCATCAGGAAAACAAAATCAAGCAGTTGTTTTTCCAAGTCCAGGGAGAAGTGGCCAAACCGGAGGCGTTAAGGCGAGTTTTGGGGCATTTTAGACCACAATCAGCTATTATTTTCTGCAAAAGCAGGGCTGTATGTACCTCGGTGGCTCATTTACTTAGAAAAGAAAAGGTGAGCTCTTTGGAAATCCATTCCGACCTAGAGCAGAAGGATAGGACGCTTGTGTTGACTAAGTTTGCTAATAAAAGTTGTGGGATATTGGTGGCGACCGATTTGGCTTCAAGAGGTTTAGATATTAAAGATGTGTCGGCGGTTATAAATTACGATTTACCTTTAGACCATGAGCTGTATGTTCATCGCATCGGCCGCACAGGCCGGGCAGGTAAGGAAGGTTTATCCCTAAGTTTATTTACCGGCAGGGAACAGCCGTTTTTGGATAATATTGGCAACTATTTAAAAACACCGTGTGAGACGGTGGATTTAGAATCCCTTAAAGTGAAAAGATCTTTCACTCTCGAGGCGCCCATGGCCACTATTTATATTAGCGGTGGGAAAAAAGATAACATGCGCCCCGGAGATATTTTAGGGGCTTTAACAAAGGACGTAGGCTTAGCGAAAACGGATGTGGGGGAAATCCGCATCCTGGAAGTTAATAGTTATGTTGCTATTACCTGTGCCCACGTTGATCGAGCCATCAAACATTTAAACGCAGGAAAGATTAAGGGTAAGAAATATAAAGTAGGTAAGGCTTAAAAAAGCAGAACGTTAGGGGTATTTATTTCTTTTTCAGATTGCTTGATGCCGTAAATGCTTTTATTCTATAAATGTGCTTAACATCAATGGTCTAACACAACAGTTAAAACGCGATGATATCTTTCGTTGGCTTGCCTTTGGTCTTATTGCTTTGGCTGTGGTAGCGTTTTATTTCCCAACTCTTTATTTTCCTCCTCGATGTGATCAAGTCGCCTACCTTGCCGAGATAGCTAACAACCAACATCCTTGTGATCTCATTTTTGGAACCTTTGACCTTAACCGTCATCGCGTCTACGCGCCCGGCGATGAGTTGTTGTTTAGGCCCTTGCTCTATATGTTTTTAGGGACACAGCAAGTCATTTTGGGCCATAATTTCTGGGCGTGGCAGTTGGTAGCAATGTTGGCTCATTTGACCTTGGTGTGGGTGTTGCTGAGACTATTATGTCATTTATCAGGCCCCTGGCTTGGGGCCGCTGGCGCGTGGCTTTTTGCTTTATCCGTCACCAATTATGAATTAGTCAGCTGGCCGCATTTAACCAGTTATATCTTGATGATGACCTTTGTGGTTCTAGCATTCGAGCAGATGGTTTTTTGTTTTGAAGAGCAAGATCTTACCTGGGAACGTATCCAAAGGATGTTGATCTATTTGTCCGTGGCCTGTTTTATTTATGAAACCGCCAATATATTTACCCTATTGATCATGGGGGTATTGGTCATGTCCTTTCCTAAAATGAGAACTCGAAGCTTAGTATTGAGTGTGCCCGTCGTTTTATATATGTTTTTTAGTTTTTATAATTATGTCTATGTCCATCATGTGATAAAAACTATCAGTAGTCATGGGACATCTGTGGGGGCATTCTTAGGATCTATTGTGTATGTAGGTTCTTGGTGGCTTTATGAAGGGGTTTTTAATGGTTTATATGGATATGTAATGGGGCTTCGTACCGCGTTTAGGCCAAATGAAGTTTTGGTGTTTAAATTTCTTGATTTTAGTAATGTACAGGTTGTACTGCAATTAATTATATTGTCGGCCTTTGGTGTTCTGGCGTGGATTAATCGTCAAGATTTTTTTAAAAAGATCACACCCTTTATTGTTCTAACGGGGATGTTATTGGCGTATGTTGCTGTTATAGTGGTGGGCCGTTATGAAGCTTTGGGAAGTTTAAAACAAGCCGTAGGGATCAATTCTTATTATTCATACCCTTTTTGGATCATTGTTGTGATGATGGCATTTGTGTTGATTGCAACAAAAAGCAAAATTAATCGTTATCTTGTAATAATTTTTGTTACAGCAAGTTTGATATTAGGGCTTTTGCAGGGCAAGAGGATCTATTCTATGGCCTCTGATTATAGCCAGCGCTACAGTAGTACTGTTTTATTGGTTGTGACTCTTGATCTTTTAGTCAAGGAAAAGGGGAATGAGCCTGGTTTTTCTTTTTACGTCCATCCCCAATACCCAGGCAATTATATTTTTAGGGAGGTACGTAAGGCCAATGACCCGCCTTATAAAGAATATTCTTTTGCGCAGCTTTTGTATCCGCAATACTTCCGCCCTAGGGAATCGGCAAAATACAAATTGCTGATTAAGAACTAATAAAGTCATGCAAACGAAAAGGTGACAAGTTAGTTTGTTAATAGTAGAATTACCCGCATATGATTTTCTTTGCTTTAAAGAGATTCCTCATTGCGGTCCTGCTTTTAGTCGGCATTAGCTTCTTGACCTTTTGGTTGATGCATGCCACGCCAGGGAATTTCTTCGATAGTCTTAAACTTAATCCTCAGATCTCCCCGGAAACCATTGCCCGCTATGAAAAACTCTACGGGCTTAATCAGCCCCTGCTTGTGCAATATGGCCGTTGGCTATTTAATGTGTGCAAAGGGGAGTTCGGTTATTCCTTTTTTTATAATGTGCCTGTATCGCATGTGATTCTAAGTCGCCTTGGCAACACCTTTATTCTTTCTTTTGCCTCTCTTTTATTAACATGGTCCCTAGCTATTCCTTTGGGTGTGTGGGCGGCCTTGCATCATAACCGTTTGGTTGATAGATCCCTTTCAATACTCTCCTTCGCTGCTTTTTCAACACCTAGTTTCTTTCTAGCGATTCTTGTATTGTATATGGTCAGCCAATGGGGGATTTTGCCTTTAGGAGGCATGCATAGCCCTGATTATGAATCGTTTTCGTGGCCTTTAAAGATTTTTGATTTGGCCAGGCATTTGGTGATCCCGACCGTGGTGCTTTCGTTAGCTTCTATCGCTAGCCTGCAGCGTATTATGCGGGGGAATATGCTCGCTGTTTTACATCAACAATATATTACAGCGGCACGTGCCAAAGGATTGCCGGAAAACCAGGTGATTTATCGCCATGCCCTTAAGAATGCGTTTAATCCTATGGTGACTTTATTGGGTTATGAATTATCTGGACTTATTAGCGGGGCTGCTCTTATTGAGATTGTCTGTTCTTGGCCCGGCTTGGGGAGTTTGATGTTGACAGCGGTGCGTTCCAAAGATGTCTATGTTGTTATGGCAGAGCTTCTGTTAACAAGTTCTTTATTATTAATTGGAAATTTCTTAGCAGATATTGCCTTAGCGCGTTTAGACCCGAGGATTCGTTATGCCAAAGGATAACAGGCCACAAAGCCAATTTTCTATAGCCTTGAGTAGTTTTTGGAAAAATCGTTTAGCCAGGATTTGTTTTTACGTACTGGTTATTTTATACGCTAGTGCTTTGTTTGCCGACTTTCTAGCTCCGTATCGTTTTAATGATGAAGACCGTAATTATTCCTATTCTCCAGGAACTCGAATTGAGTTTTTCGATGGGAAAGTTTTGAGTTGGCCATTTATTTATGGACGTACGTTAAGTTTTGATAGTATTCATCAACGAAGATATCCCATTGCTAGAGATCAGAAATATCCCTTACGATTGTTTTATCAAGGGCATTTATTCGGGGTTGAAAAACCTGGACGGATTTATATCTGGGGGGCGGATTCCAGAGGGAGGGACTTATTTTCCAGGATTCTGCATGGGGGGAGGGTTTCGTTATCGATTGGACTTATCGGGGTTTTGATTTCTTTTTCGTTGGGGCTTTTCATTGGAGGCGTTGCTGGTTATTTTGGAGGCTGGCTGGACAGTTTTCTTATGCGCCTTTGTGAGATGTTTATGCTCATCCCGGGATTTTATCTGATGTTAGCCATGCGTAGCGCTGTTCCTGATAATTTTAATTCTTTACAGATTTATTTTATGGTGGTTGTCATTCTCTCTTTTATTGGCTGGGCTTCTTTGGCACGGATTATCAGGGGTATGAGTTTGTCCTTGCGCCAGCGTGATTTTGTGTTAGCTGCCAAGGCTATGGGTGCTTCGGATATCAAAATTATTATTCAACATATCTTACCACATACGCTTTCGTATTCTTTGGCGGCAATCATGTTGACGATCCCATCGTATATTTTAGGAGAGGCTGGCTTAAGTGTATTGGGATTGGGGATTCAAGATCCTGTCCCAAGTTGGGGGAACATGCTTTCAGATGCCATGGGCATTGTGCAAATTCATTTTGCTCCCTGGATCATGATCCCTGGGATTTTTATTTTTGTGACGGTCATCTGTTTTAATATTGTTGGTGATGCTTTGCGTGATGCCATTGATCCGATGTTTAAATAAAAACTTATGAAATATCTATTAGAAGTCGATAAATTGACGGTGCATGTGGGGCCTAAAAGTTTGCTTCATAATGTTTCTTTTAAAGTCCCTGAAGGAAGGATTACAGCCATTGTGGGGGCTTCCGGCAGCGGTAAGACGACTATTGCCTCCTGCGTGATGAGGCTTTTGCCGCCTTCGTTAGAAATAATCCATGGAGAAATATTCTTTGACCATAAAAACCTTATGTCCCTTAACAAAGAGGATATGCGCTTGATGCGGGGCCAGCAAATAGCGATGATTTTCCAAGAGCCGCTGTGGGCTTTTAATCCTTTGATGACGATCGGTCGACAATTAGACGAACTTTTAGCTGCGCATCATCATGATAATAAAGATGACAGAAAATATAAGATATTAGAGGTATTAGCCAAGGTTGAATTGTCCAATGCGAAAGAAATAGTCAACCGTTACCCGCATCAATTAAGTGGAGGACAGCGTCAGCGGGCTATGATTGCCCAAGCGTTAGTGACTAACCCCAGGCTTATCATCGCGGATGAGCCCACTAGTAATTTAGACGTGACATTACAGGCGAGGATTATGGATTTATTCCGGCATTTTAAGCAAGAAGGGATGACCATGCTGCTCATTTCTCATGATTTGGGGATGGTTTCTCATTTGGCGGATGAAGTCGTTATTCTTGACAAGGGGCAGGTTGTAGAATCCGGCCCCGCGCAGAGCATTATGCATCATCCTAAACATAAGCATACTCAGAAGTTAATGGAGGCCTTCGCGTGATTTTGGAAGTGTCCAATCTTCATAAATCTTTTGGTTCGGTGCGTGCCGTCGATGGGGTAAGTTTTTCCGTGGCAGCGGGAGAAAGCTTGTGTATTATTGGTGAGTCGGGATGTGGGAAATCCACCCTGGCTAAGCTGATGATTGGGCTGCTTAAGCCCGATCAAGGGACAATCCAAGTTGACAAAGGGATGACCCAAATGGTTTTTCAAGACCCCTATAGCTCGTTGGATCCTTTATGGACAGTACGTTCTATCCTTCAAGAGGCCCTTTGGGCTCAGAGGCTTTCATCTTTAAAAGCCCAAGAACGGATGGGACAGATTCTTGAAGAGGTAGGTCTATCAGCAAGCATGTTAAATCGATTCCCCCATGAGTTTAGCGGGGGAGAACGTCAGCGCATTGCCATTGCTCGTGCGCTATTGATTAAACCAAAGATCTTAATCCTCGATGAGGCGGTATCTTCCCTGGATGTTTTAGTTCAAAAACAGATTATTGATCTTTTAATGCATATTAAACGCAAATTTAATTTGACCTACATTTTTATTTCTCACAATTTGAGGGTGGTTAAGAAGTTTGGTGATAGAATAGCGGTAATGCATCAAGGGAAAATCATTGAATTTGGCTCTTTAAATGAAATTTTCCATCAGCCACAGCAATCGTATACTCAACAATTACTTAAGGCAGCCTTTGAATATCGTTTATGAGTGAAAAATTCTGGCAGAGATTAAATTATATTTCTGGCATGCTCGCCATTGGGGTCGTGTTTAGTTTTACGGCATTTTTAGCCAGCCTTGAGATTAAAGATTTAGATTTATGGCTGCATCTGAAGATGGGCCAATATATTAGTGAAACCAAGCTTGTCCCATCAAGCGATATTCTTTCCTGTTCCATTTCCGGTAAACCATGGGTCAATCATGAGTGGTTATTTCAGGTCGTTGTCTATCAGGTATGGCATCATTTTGGGTTTGATGGCCTGATCAACATGCAAATTATCGTCGTGTTTCTGACGTTTTTATTGCTGCTTTTCCTTGGTTACAATAAGGACCGGCAGTTTCTGACCGCCTTTACCTTGCTAATAGTGCTTTATATTTATCAGACCCGTTTTACCATTCGCCCTGATATTTATTCGCTTTTATTTTTTGTCGGCTTTATATTTACTCTGTCTTGGTTTATCAATCGTAAATGGTCCGTGTGGGTGCTGGTTATTATCCAAGTGCTTTGGGCCAATATGCACGGCTATTTCTTTTTTGGGCCGGTCATAGTTTTAATCGGAATGTGTTCGGAATTTTTAAAACGCCGGGTGCCTTTGCCTTCCCAATGGAACCAGATTGGACGACTGACCGATGAAGAATATTCCCGCTTAAAAGTCCTTTTTCCTTTATTGCTATTGGCGTGTTGTATTAATCCTTTGACTTTTAAAGGGGCGTGGTATCCGCTGGGAGTGCTCTTTGGATTAGGCCACGATGGCGCTAGGATTTTCTTTACGCACATCACCGAATTACAGAGACCTATTACGGCGGCAACGCTTTGGACAAATCAAAATGGGCCATTTAAAGCCATGATTGTATTATCGGGGGTCAGTTTTATATTTAATCGTCGTCAAATAGATATCAGCGCAATATTTCTATGGATTTTTTTCTTATTGTTTGCCCTAGTGGCTATTCGTAATATGGTTTTCTTCGCGGTCGCGGCTTATTTGGTGTTTATGGCCAATGTGACTACCATCAATTGGCAGACGATTGTCCCTTTTCGATTTTCCCATAACAAATTTAAATATGTCACTGGTATTCTGCTTAAAGGTGTTCTTATTTTTTGGATTATTGATTTTGGGACAAGATTAGCCGCTAACGGTTATTTTGATTTTGATACGTATAATCGTAAAAGTGAATTTTGGGGGGTGTCTAAACGGTCTTTTCCCTACCATGCTGTTGATTTCTTAGTTAAGAACGAAGTTAAAGGAAATTTCTTTAACGATTTTAATTCAGGGGCCTACCTGATTGGTCGATGCTTCCCTAATATTAAAGTTTATATGGATGGACGCACGGAAGAGTATGGGGGAGACTTTTTTGAACAGCATTACCAGAAGATTTGGCATGAGGGCAGCCAAAAAATATTTTTAAGTGACGCGTCTAAATATAATATCACCGGGGCATTTCTAAATAATAACAATCAATTGATTCCTCCTAAGGTCCTTAAAATGTTTTATGGATTGCCAGATTGGAAAATTGTTTATTTTGATTATGATGCCGTGATTTTTGTGAAAAATACGCCTTTAAATAAGCCTTTGATTGATAAGTTCGCGATTGACCTTAAGAAATGGGAGTCAAAGCCCGTTGATTTGCTAAGACTAGGGACTAAACGCATGGAACCTTTTCCTATCACGGATAGAGCGTATCTTTTAGAGACCTTGGGGCTATATGATTCGGTACTTAAAGAACTTCAAGAGGCTCTTAAAATATCACCGGATGATTTTGATTCCTATAAGCTTTTAGGGGAAACCTATGGCCTTAAAGGGGATCAGCAACGAGCATTTGAGAATTTTCGTCTTGCCACGGTACTTAGGCCCTATGATACTGCCGTACGGATTAATTTAGCCAAAGCCTATGAGAATTTAAAAGATTATCGAGGGGCCATAGGCCAATATGAACGTTTATTAGAAATGGATTGTAAGACTGCGAAGGTTTATTATGGCTTTAGTCGAAGCTATGCTCTTTTGGGTCAAGAGCCTATGGCATTAAGGTTCTTGAGTAAGGCTAAAGGATTGGATCCGGAAGATAAGGTTGATGTTCAGAGAATTCATGATATTATTGAAAAGAATAAAAAGCCGAAGAAAGAAATACTTTCAGTTTCTGCTCTAAAAAACAAGTTAAATGCGATGGTCAAAAACAAATGATTTAAAGGAAATTCTAAGATATGCGTGACGTTTTAACATTTATTTTGGCTGGCGGCAAGGGAGAACGTTTAGATCCATTGACCCGTGACCGGGCCAAACCCGCGGTCCCTTTTGGAGGGATTTATCGAATTGTTGATTTTACGCTTTCGAATTGCGTTAACTCAGGTCTGCGTCGGATTTTTCTTTTAACCCAATACAAATCTTTTTCGCTTCAGCGGCATATCCTCGAGGGATGGAACATTTATTCCAATCAACTAGGAGAATTTATTGATGTCATTCCTGCTCAACAACGCCTTTCCATGGATTGGTATCGTGGGACTGCGGATGCTATTTATCAAAACCTAAATGTGATTCAAGATTATGAACCCAAGTTGGTTTTGATCCTGGCTGGCGACCACGTTTATAAAATGGATTATCGTAAATTGATTGAGTACCACCTTAATAAAGGCGCGGACATGACGGTGTCCTGCTTGCAGATGCCTAAATCGGAAGCTGTTAATTTTGGCGTAGTGGAAGTGGACAAAGACAATATGGTCGTAGGATTTCAAGAAAAGCCCCAGGATCCTAAAACAATACCAACAGCCCCTCAGTCGATTTTTGGTTCTATGGGGATTTATTTATTTAACGTTGAGGTCCTAAAGAACGAATTAAAGATAGATGCTGCTAAAACGGCTTCGGACCATGATTTTGGGAAGAACATCATCCCACAAATGGTCCATAAGAAGCTTAAAGTGTTTGCGTATGATTTCGCGATTGAAAATGACCATTCGACCTATTGGCGGGACATTGGGACCCGAGACGCGTATTATCAAGCCAACATGGATTTAGTGGGTGAAGACCCGAAATTTAACCTTTATGAAAAGATTTGGCCGCTTCGGACCTACCATCATCAATACCCGCCGATCCGTGTTATGAGCGTTGGAAACAACCATGGAAGCATTATTAATTCTTTGGTAGGTGGCGGAGGGGTTGTTGAAGGAGGCCAGGTGGAGCATTCTGTGCTGTCTTCTAATGTGTATATTAAGAATAAGTCGAAGGTCTTAAACTCAGTTTTAATGGAGGGGGTTGTCGTCGGAGAGGGAGTTCAGGTCCAAAACGCCATCATTGATAAAGAAGTTGTTATTCCTGCCCGCACTAAAATTGGTTTTGACCCATCCTTAGATCGCCAGCGTTTTGTGCTGACAAAATCTGGCATAGTTATTGTTGCTAAAAAGACATCCTTGTGATATTTTATGCGCCATGATTATTCAACCTAAAATCCGCGGATTCATTTGCATAACGGCCCATCCTATGGGTTGCGCTGCTCATGTCCAAGAACAAATCAATTATATACAATCCAAAAGTCCTATTGTTGGGGGCCCTAAGAAAGTTTTAGTTATTGGTTCTTCAACAGGTTATGGCTTGGCCTCTCGTATTACTGCCGCTTTCGGTTGTTCTGCTGCGACCATGGGTGTGTTTTTTGAAAGGCCATCTGATGGCGTACGGACGGCGACAGCAGGTTGGTATAATTCCGCGGCCTTTGAAGCTGAAGCTAAGAAAGCCGGTTTATATACCAGAAGTTTTAATGGTGATGCGTTCTCTGATGAAATGCGTCGAGATGTTTGCAAGGCGATTAAGGAAGATTGGGGACAAGCCGATTGCGTTATTTATTCGTTAGCTTCTCCCAGGCGTGTAGATCCCAAAACGGGCTATATTTACAAATCAGCCATTAAGCCAAAGGGTTCCTCGTACCAGAATAAGACCATAGATTTTGAGAATACTCAAGTCATCCCAATTCTTTTGGAGTCTGCCAATGATCAAGAAATTATGGAAACCGTCAAAGTCATGGGGGGAGAAGATTGGCAATTGTGGATTGATGCCTTGATGAGTCAGAATTTGCTGGCCCCCAAAGCGATGACAGTCGCTTATTCATATATCGGTCCCGATGTGACTAAGCCTGTGTACCGCAATGGTACCTTGGGTGCGGCCAAAGACCATCTTGAATCGACGGCCCAAGCGCTTGATCAATTAATGCAGAAACATGGAGGACGGGCTCTGGTGTCTGTTAATAAAGCCCTTGTCACTCAGAGTTCTTCAGCGATTCCTTTTATCCCATTATATTTTGTGATTTTGATGAAGGTCATGAAAGAAAAAGGTCTTAATGAATATTGTATTCATCAAATGTATCGTCTTTTTTCTGAGCGTTTGTTCAATCAGAGACCTTTCTCTCAAATTCCTGTTGATGATAAGGGGCGTGTGCGTATAGATGATTGGGAAATGCGAAGCGATGTCCAAGAAGAAGTCAGACATCTCTGGGAACAGGTCGATAGCGGGAACCTTCCTAAAATAGCGGACATTCAGGGGTATAATGACGATTTTTTAAGATTATTTGGCTTTGGTTTTAAAAATGTCGACTATAACGCAGACGTTAATCCCGAAGTGTCTTTATAAGAAATTTGGTTTTGCTTTAGAAATATTGTTTATTTTCTTGTCTTTTGTGTTATCATTTGTTAAAAATTTTTGATTGTTTTATTTGATAGTGGGCCGTTGTCCCCGCTAAGGGTTTTAAAGATCCTTTAATTTTTAGGAGGGACAATGATCGATTATCTTCTTACCGAACAACAAGTCATGATTCGTGATTTGTGCCGTCAAATTACGGATGAAAAAATCCGTCCTGCCGCGGCTGAATATGACAAAAGTGAGAAATTCCCCTGGGACATCGTAAAAGTTATTGCTCAAGCTGATCTTTTTGGTATTTATATTGAAGAGAAGTACGGCGGGATGGGCGGTGGTGTTTTTGAGTTATGCCTGGCCACTGAAGAGTTCTCCAAGGGATGCGCGGGTATTGCGCTTTGTTATTCGGCGACAGCGTTGGGGGTCTATCCGCTGATATTATTTGGTAATGAGGAACAAAAACAAAAACACCTTCCTTCTCTAGCCAAAGGGGAGAAGCTGGCCGCTTTCGGTTTAACAGAGGCTGCTGCCGGATCTGACGCTAGTGCTCTGCAAACAACAGCTGAGAAACAGGGAGATCATTATATTCTTAATGGAGTCAAACATTTTATTACCAATGGTGGTGACGCGGAAATTTATACGATCATTGCCATGACGGATAAAACCAAAGGCGCGCGTGGGGCCAGTCTTTTTCTTGTTGAAAAAGGGACCCCTGGATTTACCTTTGGTAAAAAGGAAGACAAGATGGGCATCCGCGCCTCTTCCACGAGAGAATTGATTTTTAACAATTGTAAAATTCCTAAAGAAAATCTTTTGGGTAAAGAAGGAATGGGATTTATCGCCGCTATGAGGACATTTGATAAGTCTAGACCCGGAATCGGTGCCCAGGCCCTTGGTATTGCCCAGGGGGCGCTTGATGAAGCCCTTAAGTATGCCAAACAAAGAAAGCAATTTGAAAAGGCTATTTCCAGCTTCCAGGGTATCCAATGGATGCTGGCGGATATGGCCACTGAGGTTGAGGCGGCCCGGGCGTTGGTATATGCTTCAGCGCGAGAAGTGGATGCTGGAAAGAAAGACGTTGGCCCTCATTCAGCCATGGCAAAAATGTATGCTTCTGATGTGGCCATGAAGGTGACGGTGGACGCCGTCCAGATTTTCGGCGGTTATGGTTATATGAGAGAATATCCGGCTGAGAAATACATGCGGGATGCCAAAATTACACAAATTTACGAAGGGACAAATCAGATTCAGCGCAATATTATTGCCGCTGGCCTGATCAAAGATAGCGTACGATGAACATCATTGTCTGTATAAAACAAGTTCCTGATATCGCTGATATTAAAATCGACCCAGTGACGAAAAATCTTATTCGGGAAGGTGTCAAATCTATCATCAATCCTTTCGATATGTATGCCATCGAGGAGGGTTTGAGGATTAAAGAAAAGTTTGGTGGTAAGCTAGTGGCTCTTACCATGGGGCCGCCTCAGGCCGAATCGGCTTTAAGAGAAGCCATTTCTTTAGGCTGTGATGAGGCTATTCTTATCAGCGACCGAGCATTTGCCGGCGCAGACACTTTAGCCACCAGTTATGCGTTATCCCGGGCGGTTGAGAAGATTAAAGATTATGATATTATTTTATGCGGGAAACAGGCCATTGACGGTGATACCGCCCAGGTGGGGCCGGGAATTGCTTCTACTCTGGATATTTCCCAAATTACTAATGTGCGCAAAATTAGAGAGATTAAAGATAACCATATTATTGCGGAACGTATGACCGAACATGGATATGAGGTTTTTCAAGTCCAACTGCCTTGTCTTATGACGGTGGTTAAGGACATTAATGTGCCTCGCTTGCCGTCTTTAAAAGGGAAGATGAAAGCCAAGAGCGCCCTTGTCACAGTTTGGAAGGCAGCTGATATAGCGGCAGAAGAGAACCGTATCGGCCTTAAAGGGTCTCCGACGGAAGTTTGGAAGGTCTTTACCCCGCCGGCAAGACCTCAGGGAAAAGTTTTTGAAGGTGAAGCTAAAGCGGCTGTTGATCAACTTGTGGATTCTCTTAAAGGATTGATGCAATGAGCGGGATTACTGTTTATAAAGATAAATGTACCGGTTGCGCGATGTGTGCCAAAGCCTGTCCTTTTAATGCCATCACCATGGTCGATGCTAAAGCGGTCATTGATTTGGATAAATGTACGCTGTGCTCCTCCTGCGTCGAGGCCTGCCGGAAATTTGGGGCTATTCAACTTGTTCGCGAGTCAACCCGCACTGTTGATATGGAGAAATACAAAGGGGTTTGGGTTTTTGCTGAACAGAGAAAAGGGGTCATTCAGTCTGTCACTTATGAACTTTTAGCCAAGGCCAGAGAACTGGCTGATAAGCTTGGCGTGGATGTTGCCTGTCTTTTGTTAGGGAATCAAGTCAAAGACAAGGCCCAGGAACTGATCCATCGCGGTGCTGATAAGGCTTATGTTGTTGATGATCCTAAACTTGAATATTTGCTGGAAGAGCCCTATGCGCGTATCGTGTCCAATCTGATTAGAAAACATCGACCAGAGATTCTTTTATGCCCGGCAACATCGCTGGGAAGGTCTTTGATCTCAAGAGTGGCGGTTCAATTACGCGTGGGTCTTACTGCGGATTGCACCGGGCTGGATATCAATCCAGAAGACCGCTGCCTTTTGCAGACCAGGCCAGCTTTCGGCGGTAATATCATGGCCACCATTCTTTCAAAATACCACCGCCCCCAGATGGCTACGGTCAGGCATAAAGTCATGAAAGAGGCCCAGGCTGATCCTCAAAGAATTGGGGAAGTGGAAGTTGTGGAGTTTGATAAATCATTTTTTATTTCAAGGGCCAAGGTTCTGGAAGTGGTTGATGAAGTTTCTTCGACGGTCAATATTACAGATGCCAATGTGATTATTTCCGGCGGGCGAGGAATGGGCAAAGCGGAAAACTTTAAATTGCTTGAGGATCTGGCAAAAGTGCTTAATGGATCTGTAGGCGCAACCCGTGCCGCTGTTGACGAGGGCTGGATGCCTTATTCCCATCAAGTCGGGCAGACAGGGAAAACAGTTTGTCCAAAAATTTATATCGCCTGCGGTATTTCTGGTCAGATCCAGCATCTAGTTGGGATGCAGTCCTCGGATACTATTATTGCCATAAATAAAGATGCCTCCGCCCCTATTTTTAAAGTTGCTAATTATGGAATTGTTGGCGACGTCTTTGAAGTTGTACCTCTTTTAACAAAACGGTTTCAAGAAGTTCTGTAATTGCCTAAGCCCTTGTCATAATCTTACAAAGGATAAAATGATATGAGTAATGACAATTTAATTGAAACGGATGTCTTGGTTATTGGTGCTGGGCCTGCGGGGTTGGCGTTTGCCATTCATTACGCTGACCTTATAAAGAAGAACAACCTTGCTTTAAGTGTTTTAGTTCTTGAAAAAGCCGCATCTTTAGGAAATCACACTCTTTCCGGCGCTGTAATGAATTTAAAAACAATCAAAGAGCTCCTCCCAGAAGTTGACCTCAAAAGTATTCCGACAGCAACAGAGGTCAAGAGAGAGGAAATTTTATTTTTGACCAAGAACAGCGCGTTTGCCTTACCTTTTCATCCTAAGGTCATGTCGAATAAGGGGAATCATATTTTATCTTTAGGTGCCATGGTACGTTGGCTGGGGGGTATTGCCGAACAAAAGGGGGTTGAGATATTTGCTGGAGTCGCGGGGTACGAACCTATTTTTGACAACGGCAAGTTGGTGGGTGTTTTAACTGGAGCCTCTGGGTTAGACCATACAGGCGCGCCTATGGCGAATTACCAGCCCCCCACGGAGGTTAGGGCCAAGATTGTCATTTTAGCGGAAGGTTCTAGAGGACATTTAACGAAAAGGTTGATTGAGAAATTTAATTTAGCCCAAGGGAAAAACCCTCAGGTTTATTCCTTAGGTGTCAAAGAAATTTGGGAAGTCCCTGAAGGATCTTTTGGCGCAGGAGAGATTATCCATAGTCTCGGGTTTCCACTTGCCGCCGACCAATTTGGGGGAGGATTTGTTTACGGTTTAAGCAAGACTCAGGTGGCTATTGGTTTTTGTTCTGGCCTTGATTATTCAAATCCCGATTTTGATCCTCACGGAGCATTACAGATGTATAAAACCCATCCGCGCATCGCCGTAATTATCAAGAATGGAAAGCTCCTTAAGTATGGAGCAAAGAATATCCCGGAAGGCGGGTTATTTTCTTTGCCGCGATTATACCATGACAATTTTATGATTATTGGTGATGCCGCCGGCTTTGTCGCTATGCCGAGCTTGAAAGGCATTCATTTAAGTATCAAGGCGGCCATGACCGCAGCCCACGCGGCCTTTACTGCCATCCAAAAAGGGGACACTTCGGAGCAACAGTTGGAGCTTTATGAAAATTTATTTAAGCAGACAACCCAATATTCTGAACTCTACGCGGCCAGGAATTTCCGTCAATGTTTTACATCAAATTTATATACCGGTTTCTTGAAATTTGGCATTAATCAAATGACCGCGGGACGAGGCATATCATTAAGTGGCCAATTACCCATTGCAGCTGATTATAAACAGTGTAAGCTAACAGCAAAGCAAAACCGTTTAGCTGAATATATTTTTGATGGTAAGTCAACTTTCGATAAAGAAGCCGATGTCTTTTATTCGGGGACTAAACATGACGAGGAACAGCCGTGTCATATTCTTCTATCGAGCACGGATATCTGCGGGGAGTGTATAGAGAAATATCAAGCCCCTTGTCAGCATTTTTGTCCTGCCAAGGTGTTTGAATTAACGCTTGATGCCCAAACAAAGAAACAAAAAATCGCCTTGCATCCATCTAACTGCATTCATTGTAAAACCTGTGATATCAAAGACCCTTTCCAGAATGTGACATGGGTGCCCCCTTACGGCGCTGATGGCCCTCAGTATGACAATATGTGAGGCAAAAGTTTGATGAAGGATCCAAGACTATAGATAAATCATCCAAGGCTATAGATGGAGCATCCAAGGCTATAGATGAAGCCTCCAAGACTGTAGATAAATTGCCCAAGGCTATAGATGAAGCTCCAAATTTCTAGAATTTCTAGAATTTTTAGAGTTTATTTGGGTGATAATATGGTATACTTTAGACGGTGTTAAGATTTTATTCTAATGTTTGCTTGTTGAGAATTGTTAGCTTTTTATTAACTGGATTCATATAATAAAGGGGGATAAGCACATGAAAAAGATATTGATGAGTTTGTTGGTTATGGCAATTATGGTGTCAGGGGTAACGTTTGTACCAACGAAATCCGATGCTGTTGCTCCTATGTGTATTACAATCCCTCTTTCAGTGCTATTAGCAGTTGGAGCTTCAGGAGTTGCGGGTCAAGATGTAGCAGATTATTGTAAAGCGGCAAACAGTGTAATAAATTATTTACCGAATAAAATGGTCCAATGTTGTAAATCGGCAGCAACCTCTGTAGTTAATGCTGTAGCTAGTAGTGCTCCACTTTACAGTCCTGAGTGCATAGCCTATTGCCAAAAACAGTCAGATGGTAAGGGAGGTCCTTACAACGTGTGTTTATCCACGGCTGCGATATGCAAATCATCAACAGCGGCACAGTAAATAGGAAGAAGATTCATGACGGACAGTACTGTTTCAGATTATTCAGATTATCGATTGGTGAATTGTAATCCAAAGTCGGACAATTTCAAAGCTCCTTAATTCTGTTAATTTGTAAGTTTTCCTTAGCCACTTGATTGGCTGATTTATATCCCAACCGTTTTCTAGGATAATTATTCATC